>ERZ778019.2910-NODE-2910-length-14380-cov-12.897033_pt1 | contig 14380 bp, 15 predicted proteins | sample MGYA00375749_ERZ778019 | MGnify/ENA primary metagenome ERZ778019 (study PRJEB29350, sample SAMN05389821) | bioreactor metagenome | isolation source: Ammonium sulfate bioreactor | place: South Africa: University of Cape Town | collected 2014-03-17 ... | reverse complement strand
GAAAAAAGTTTTACTTTCACATTGTGAATGGTTTATTCTTTTAACAAATAGTTATGTTTATACAATTATCGTAGATAGTAGCTCCACTGTTTATATTCTCTATTTACTTAGGAAATCAATTCGTTTTTTAGTTTATCATTTTTCATTTGAATAACGCATTTTTTTTATTTCTTTAATAAATCTTTTCGTCGATGGCTTCATCAGATACACCTGAATTAGAAGAAATATTATTTTATCAATATTTAACAACGAATTTTCCTGATCTTTACGCGAAAGTTCAAGAAATTTGTTCAATAATCATCGTCCCTCAACATATAACTAATCCGTCCATAATAACACGTGATCTCGTTGAATCACATCTATTTCAACCGTCATTATTTTTCATTCAAAAACATATTTCTCTCAATGAAAAATATGAAATTGAATTCGATAGTAATCGTACAATACGAGTTGTTGAGAAAAAAGATAATTCCAATGAAAAACGAATTAAAATCTTAGGTCAAGAAGATGTACGTGATAGTATTCGACAACGTAGTTACAATATTCTAATCGTTGAACAAGTCATTGTTGATATTACAAAATTCAAACAAAATTCAAATGTTTCAGTCAGTAAATTACAAAATACACGTCCACCAGTATTTGTAAGTTGTTCTTTTAAAAGTTTAATCGATATATGTCGTTTGTTTTCAAAGGATCCACTATTTAATGCAACAACAGCTAGTTATGAAACATCGTTTATGTTTCTTGATTCACTCCGACAAATCGAACCACCATTTGCACAATTACGAACACAATTGTTTTTATTCAATGAAAAATATGTTATCCTACCGAAATACGTTGAAAATGCTCTCGAAAAACTTCGAGAACAACGTACGCATTTTCTTCAACAAGCTTATCAATTGTTAAATAAAACAAATGAAGATCGTGACATTGAATTAGCGAGTGAAATCTTTATTACAGGAAATATTTACACTAAAGTTTGGCCAATTGTACTTCAATTTAGTGAAGATAAAGATGAAAATCTTTATAATCAAATACGAAAACGAAATCGAAAGCAATTAAGTAAATTAATTGCTGTTAATTCAAGTAAAAATATCACAGCTTTAAATGAACTGAAAAAACTCGACGATTTAAAATCAGCCTATGAAAAAGCGAAATGTATTCGTTCAGCACTTGATCTAACGATTTCAGCTATTTCAATGATGACTGTTGATCCACAAAATTCGTCAGTTAGTTATCATGCAACGAATAATGCTGCACCAATGGCTGCCGATGAAACAATAACCGCTTTTATCGATGTTATTTGTCAATTAGTAGCACAATCAGATTCCAAAGATGCAATTAATTTATATGCTCATGCGTATTACATAGAAAAATTTCGTTTTCTTCCGCTTCCACAAGATGTCGATTATGCATTTACGACTTATCAAGGTGTTCTAGAATATCTATCGACTAATGCATCTACGTTTTCATAAATATTCAACATATCTATTCGAATAACGACAAATCCGGTGATTAATTCATTGATTCATTCTGTCCGTTTTTCTTTTTCGTCAATGTAAACTCTTACTACAGAGAATTATTTATAACATGTGTGTGCGTTTGCTTTTCTTTTCTTTCTTTCTTTCTCTTTTTTTTATTATTATTATTAAATAAAACTGTAGAAAAACCAAGAATGTCAATTTATAAAATTCAATTTTTTTGTTCTTTCGCCGGTGTATTCGAGGCAGGAGCTGGTACAGTTGTTGTTTCTTCTGCTGGTGTTAAATGAAGTGTTTGCTGTTCAATGATCTCCATTAAATCAAGAACCTAAAAATCAAGAATAATCGATCATGACTCTGAAAATCAAATCAAAAACAATCTTTACAGTAGTTGGCGATGGAAGATTTTTCAAATGATAAACCATCACTGAACCGTTGCTTGTACCAGCGAGAACACACTATCAAAATAAAAATAAAAAAAAACACTTTGAAATAGATTTTCAATGAAATCAATATACGTCTGAATTAGGTGAATAGGCTATTGAAGTGAATACATATTGTTGAGTAGCTAATATGACATTGATTGGTTCGAGTCTATGATGAGAAAAAACAAATGAAAGTCGAATTGAAAATAGTTTTCTTACGTATTTTTCGATATGTCCCATACTTCAACAGCTTCTTCGTTGACACAACAGAACATTGTGGCTGAGTTTGGTGACCAACAGATGTCAAAAACTGGTTTCTATTCAAGATTTTATTGGTTAGAAGACAAAAAAAGCTTATTGTAATTCATACTTTTCGCGAAGTAAACGTGATACACGGTTGAAATCGATCGGTTGTCCATAAGGAAACTGTCCAATCTGCCGACGATGACAAGAAAACGCCTTTAGCCAATGGACTCCATGCTAAACGATACACAGGACCCTATTCAAATACGTATAAATGAAAACAAACAACTTGTCTTTTTCTATTCAGAGATCATTTACTGTATGTCCTGAATAAGTATCAAGATATTGTTCATTATACGATACTGAACATCGGTGAATGAGACCTTCTTCTGTACCGCATAAATATCTATGAAATGAACGAAAACATCATATTTTTTATTGTTGTTGTTGCTCATTGTTGAAAATATCATACATCGTCGTATCATCCGGACAAACATCAAAACAAAGACCACCCGAAGTACGAAAAAGTAAATTTTCCGCTTTGGAACCTTTTCCATCTTTTCCTGTTTCACGTTTTTGAACCGTTTGTTTGCTCAATATACGTTTCAGTTTCATATAATCTACATAACTAAATAAATAAATCAAATTTTTCCACTTGATTTTCTTACCGTTTGATTCGAAACCTTTTCTTAATAACCATTGAGTAACTCGTCCATCTAGAAAATATGACATGAAACAAGAAAATAAAACTGAAAACGAATCTCAAACCCGTAGAAATCGACATTAAAATTTCTCCTGTATCATCATCACGACCTTTTTCAACTTCAACCCAATACAATTGCCAAACAGGTGCTGTATGCTTTCCAGGTGCTTCGCTACAGATTTAAAATCGAAAAGAAATTAATAAGAAAATGCAGATTTACTCAGTATCGAGCAATGGTCTGTTATCATTTTGCTGGACATCATAAACGTTGACTGTACCATCGAAAAGACCAACCTAATTGCGAACAAAAACAAGGTTCAATTCAAATACGACATAGATTTTGTTTTTCTACCGCTAGTAAAGATGGAAATTTGATGGAAAAGGCAACAGTTGTAACAGCAGCAGGTGTATGAAAATATCTTTCAGGAAACTAAATCAATTCAATTCGGGCAAATAAACAAAGTCAATGGAACGAAATCTACTTCTTGATTTTTTAAACTCCAACAACAAACTAAACCATCGCGTTGATCATTATATTCAAATGGACCATAACCAACAGCCAATAGGTCGGAATTTTTTCGATTCCATGCCAATTCACTAACATTTTTGTTACTTGTTATATCAGCTGAATAAGCTATTTTATTCAAAGAACAATTTCGTTTTTATTTCATAAACAATAGAAATATTTACCGAAGAGTTTATCGAGTACTAAACCTGAATAAGTTGTTCCTTCTAAAAAAAGAAACAGTCGATTCGAATCGATATTTTCTTCATTGAAACTCACTTTCTTCTTGTGAAACTAATGGAGTTAATCCACGATAGATAGCTTGTTTAGTTTGATTCGTATTCAAATTAAGTACACGTTCCATAACAAATACACATGTCGCAATTTTTGATGACTAATAAATGCAAAATAAATTCTGTGAATTAGTCGTAGAAGAAGAACGTTTGTTTACATCGAACGGTTCAGGAACTTTGGCACCATCAGCATCGGCCTTAGATGCTGCTGGTTTTCGCATAGTTTCATCAATAGATTGATCCGAGAGACGTGTACCATGCGATTTTTCTACGCCTGAACTAATTGAACGTGTTTGATCTAAAATAATATCGAATCTATTTGTCCATCACTTATTCAATTCGGTACAAACCAGGACGAGGAAGTCCATCGTCAACTGTTTGAGTTTCATGAGTAGTTTTTGCGAGTATAACTAAAATATAAGATTTTTATGAACAATTAACCGAATTTTCTCGAGAGTGATTTAACCTACTTTTACTTTCACCTCGTTCAGAATCATACATATCAGCTGTTGATGCATAAACTTCACGACTCTACATCGATATTAAGAAAAGAATTTTGTTTGCTCGTTTATTATGTGAAAACCTACGTTATAAGTTAACTTTTCACATTGAACTTCTTTGTTTTTAACAGTACTATTGAATGTATTCATACCACGATCACTGAATACATCACTGCCTTGTCGACTTTTACATAACTAACATTCGAAGAATTCAAAAAAGATTTCTCAATAATCAAAAACAAAAATTGTTCTTTTTACTTCAACATAACGTTCGTTTTGTTCTTTAATTATTTCTAAATTAGTTGCATCATTCGCAACAATACAACTATCCATACTTAAGATAAATATCGTATCTGTTTCAGTAAGAGTTAATAATGGTGAAGCTGCTTCACCGACTAATGACATCAATGATTGTTCTAAATCGAATGAATGAAAAACAAATAATAATTATGAAATAGCAGAGAGATAGTAACCATCATCAATTCCATGTATGGCAATGCTTTGACCCATTTGTTCGGTATCTTGTTCAGATGGATAACTTTCTGCATCTGTTCCATGTGAATTGAGTCCACCACCACCACCATGACTAGCGCCTATCATTGATCTAAATCAATCGAATGATCAAAAATCGAAAATGATCTATTTGATAAATTACTTTGTTGCAGAAAACACTTGGGGTTGTGCTGTTGAATAGGCAGCTTCACTTGGCTATATTATAAAACGAAATAGTAGAGACTAATCAAAACGAATTTGTCTACATACAGTTGATGAAGCATCTTGTGTTAAAATTGAATCTTTGACTTTATTAAAATATTGTTCAGGATCGATAAGACGTTTTGGTGTAACATCTTGACTATTCTCAATAACTTTTGGTAAGACACGTACTGGTCGTGGTATAGGAGCGGTTATTGTTGTTGCCGCTGCTCGAGCAGCACCCGATGGTTTACCACCTGACCGTCCACCACCTGAAACACCAGTACGTACTGACGCAGCTGAACGTAATGTTGAAGTCATTTGTTTAAAGAAGAAAAGAAGAATGTATGAACGGAAAGGTATCACTCTATGCCATTTAGTTTGTTGTCGTTATTAACGTTACCTCCCTTTCCCGTTCTTCATTCTTTCAATAGATGCCTCTCCCCGTTGTTTGTCATATTTAAAAGTTAAATTTTATTATGATAAAATTACGAAGAAATAAACGAAAGCAACCATAGTAAAATTTTATTATCGTTTTTACTGCAAAAAAAAGTAAACAGTTTTGCTTACAAATTACATGACATATATGTAATATTAATAACTGTATTGTTCGAAAGAAAGGAAAGTATCAAGCAACAAAATCAGAAAAGAAAAACATAGGGAAATAAATATATTGTACAAGTTTAGGCAGAGAATTTCTCTACGAAGACGTATGAAACAGAAAGCATAGAATTCCATGAATCTACTGTTTTAACTGCCACTATCTTCACCAGTAATAATAATCGATGGCGATCCACCTGTCATACTCGCTTCACGTCGAGCAGCAGCAGTTAGAACCGATTGATTAATTGTTATGGAAGGCGTTGCAGGATCACTACTATCTTCTTCCTGTTCAATACTATCCGGAAGATGTGCAGATGGATATTGATGTTGCGAATGTTTACGTAGATTATTTTGTAAATTATTATGATAACGTTGTTTATTTCCTGTTAATTTCGATTGTTGTAGAGATTGTTTGGATGTATTATTTATCACTGTTGTTTCATCGAATGTTTTCGGTCGTATTCGATGATGATGATGATGTCGTCTCGATGTTCCACGATGGTTCACATCGTCGAAACTCGATTTATTTCGATCTAATGTTGGATCGTGCATGAGAAATTCATTGACGATTCGATTGGTTCTCTCATCGATGCTGTAATCTCGTGTGATTGGCATTGAATAAGCCGGTGCACTATGACCGAAACTAGCCATGGCTGAATCACGAACCATGCTGAATTTAAAACGTGGTTTTGTTATGATGGCTGGAAGAAAAGATGATGTTGTTGCATTGGATTTTGGTTTAGTTGATGGTGAAGTTGACGGTATTAATGGTGTTCGATGATCGAACGAAAGTGATGAACGTTGAGAACGAAAAGCTACAGCCTGTGGATTAGATGTAACTGATGGCGATGTCGAAGATGGTGAACGTTGAAGAACAACATGACGTGATTGGTCAGTAGTGGGTGCGAGATGTTGTCGAATAGGTGGCGAAGACGGAGCGAAATTTACTATTTCAGTGGCACTTGATGATAAACGATTCTTAGATTTGTTTGTATTTCGATTGCTTGTTGAGTTTTGATGTGTTGAATCTGATTTATCAAAAGAAAAATAATGAAAAAACAAAACAAAAGAAAAATTCAGTTACTATCTGGACTTTTCGATGGGAAAGTTCTTGAATCATCTGATTTCGTTCGACGTAGATCAGAATGTCGAACTTGTAACGATGCTCCTGCTGCTTCTGCTGGTTTCAATTTCGTTTCATTGATCTAATTTAAAATCAAATTGAATTCTTTTTCTTTCTTTCGTTTTGTTTTTACTTGATGAACAATCGGTAAATATCCATCGAAAGGTGTCGAATTTTTCCAAGCATCGACATTAGTCGAAACATTTCGTTTATCTTTGCTGAATTCTCGTCGTTTTTTACTTGCAGTTCGAGTGAATGATGATGATGTCACAAGTTTTGTATGAATGGAAGATGTTGGCGATGTTTTATTGATCGTAGACAAATTCATTGGACTTGGCATATCGTGATCAACAAGTGGAATATTTGTTGATAGACTACGATGTTGTATCATATTCGAATTCGATGAATTTGGTGGCTGAAGATTTGTTGATGATTCTTGATAGGAATGATGAAGACCAATGTGAAGAAGTTTGGGTGTACGTCTTTGAAAAAAACAGAGAATAGTTATTCGAATATTGAAAACGAAATGTTTATTTATTTGTATACCGTTGGTCATTTGTTTGTTGATCATCTAAATCATCGTCTAAATCTTTAACATCAACACTTCGTTGCTGTAAACGTCCATCTCCAACAAAAATCACACTTTCTCCTCCATCAGCTGACATCCAATCAAGACTAAACGTTCGATTTTGACTATTTTGACTTTCTAATGATTTATAACCACTATCATCTTGATGTGGCGATGTCTGTGGTGATTGTGACTGTTGCTGTTGCTGTTGTAGTTGCAATAATTGTTGTTGTTGTAATTGCAATTGTGGTGATTGTTGTGTTCGTCGATTAATCCAAGCACGATTATTTCCTTCTGGTGTACTATTTTCATTGCCCGATGATTCAATAGATGTGAATTGATCGTTTGGACCTCGACTGCTCGTATCTGATTGCATATCAAAATCTGTTTCTAAACTACGTTCAAAACTTGAATTTTCGCTTTTGGAATTGAAATTATTCAAAAGACTTGAGAAGTCTGTTATAGGATTCGAATGATTTTCATTGTTGGAATCTGTATTCTTGTTTAAAGCTTGTTGTTCACGTCGTGAATTCGATTGATTTATACAACTACGACGTTTTTCAAATGTACGACGAAGTGCTTGTCGACGAACTTCCGGCGGTGGTACTAACAAATTCGCTGAACTCTTACGACGAACTTGATATCTCGATGGATCATCATCACCACCACCACCACCAGTTGCCATACTATTCGAATGAGAATTGTGAATTGGCATAGCGCCAGCTGAGTCGATAGATGTTGATGTTAAGAGATCAGGTGAGAAATCTTCGGGTGAACCACGTTCTAATCGTTGTTGTTCTTCGATTTCTAATGAACAACGTAAACGCCAGAGATCTTGTGAAGCTAGACTAGGATCCATTTTATCATTGTAATCATTGACACTAGATTGTTGAACGAGAGTTGTTTTACGGCCTGTATTGTTCTGATATTCTTCCTGAAAATAAATTATTTCAATTAAAACAACAACAAAAAAAAGTTCGATGGCATACCATCTTATTATCGTCTCGTCGATTTTGTATTTGAGAAAGTTGAACAGCTTGTACAAGTTCAGACATATCAGGTATTTTGATGACAATAGGTGCTGGTGCCAGAGAAACTGCTGATGGACGACGTTCGTCTGCGTATTCGTAGGATTTCGTACGACGACTAACGGCATCGGTACGATTAGGAACTGGCCGTAGAAGATGTACAGCATCGAAACTTCGAGATTGTTTATCATTGGTTGCTGATGTTTGTTGATTAGGCGGTGCCGATTGTTCCAACGAACGTGAATGTTCATGTTCTCGTTGAACAACTGTTGCACGTACTGCAGATGTTTGATCTAATTAAAATATAAAAAACAACGCGAGTTTATTCTTTTCTTGTGTTGTTCTATTATTACTACATGGATCAATTGTTGCAGTTAGATCTTTTTTCTCGAGAATAATCGCTGCAGAATTCTTTCGGCTCGTTGAAGGTGTCGGAAGAGATAAATGTTGCGAACCAGTCGGTGTATTTGATGTTGGATTACCCATAACAGAGAGGCTTGATCCACGTGGTGTATAATAAACATCTTGTTGAGTTGAAGACGAACCCGATGGTGTTGAAATTAGTTGTTGTGGAGAACGATAAGCTAATGTCACATCAAAACTACTCTGACGATAAGGTGATAAGGAAGTAGACGATGGTGATGGACGTGTATCAACATTAATTGAATGACCTTTTTCCAAACGTGGCAAATCTGATTTTCGATAAGGAATTAATGAAGCATTCGAGTTCTGTCGAACATAACAACGTGGATCAACTTGTAAATATGATTGTTCCTCATCTTTAGTATCATCGAGATAGATTTGACTAAAGAAAATATTCAATAATGAACTAGTTCGATGATTTTGACACTTACGAATCACGTTTGTTACCTAAAATTAAAGGTGATTTAAAAAAAAAATATTCTTTTAAAGAAATAATCAATACTAACCAGGATGATCTCGACTTTCATGATAGGATAGATTATGCGAATGTGAAGATTGTCCTCCTGATGAATGATAATCTGCTGTAATCTGTTGTGAACCAAGTGTTTGATATTGATTTCTATTGATAAATATTGTTTTACAACAACAAAAAACGAAATAATAAAATAAATTACTCGTTTAAGTGATATCGATCAAGTGGATTTGATCGACGTGGTTCAAGCGGTGAAATATTCGGAAATCCATAATGATATATGCGATTCGCATCAAGCAGTGACGATTGATTTAATGCTTCGTACAAAAGTTTCATTTGTTCGGCTTCTCTATAAGAATCATAATTTTATTTTAACAAAAAAAAACATCGTTTCTTGTTTGCTTTTCAAATAACCTCAAGCTTTTTCGATTTAAACAGTATTTGCATAGTAATAAAATCGAAAAAACAATGAGCAAACCGCCGAGTATACCCGCTATAAGTACAATGAATGCCAGACTTCTTTGATTTAAATGTGCTCGCGCTCCCTAAAAAAAAGCAAACAAAATAATTTACTTTTTGGAAACCCTTGTAACCATTGTAAACAGCAAACAAATATCAAAAAGAAAATATTTATCCATAAGTAAAAACGTAGACTTGTCAATTCAATGCCTAGCTTTAGATTTAATGCCATTTGTATGATTAAAAAAAAAATAATTAGGCAAAGTATGATGTCAGTTTCTATGATTTTTTTTTCTCTATCCATGGGTGAATACTCACTTTCATTGTTAACAAAAAAGCGTATTGGTTTGCATGAAGAAATTGTCGCCGATTGGTATTTTCGATGATGGCTAATACCCTTGATACTTTTCATTCATCATCGTCATCGTATTAGAATTTGTAAAACAATATAAGAGGTAACAAAACAGAAAAATAAAAACGAGAGAATATTTCACAAGAACAATGATAACGTTTCAATGACAAAAATAAATTAGAATTTGCCTTTTGTTTTATCGAAAAAATAGATATTATCTAAAATTAATAGCGATATACTGTTATGGAGTAAGGAAAAAAAATTATAAAAAACTAAATAATATTATGTCAAGGTACTATTTTCGTTGATCTTTATTAAACTTCGATTGGAATGCTGTTTTTCGAAAAGTGATCTCTTTCCTTTTTTGTTTTCTTTCTCTTTCTATTTCTTTCCCTCTCTTGTGCGCTGTCTCGTTTTTCTCTTTGAAAGCATATACATGTTCCGTTTTATTTCTCATCGAAAGAAGAAGAAGAAGAAACAAGCAATGAATTTATATAAATAAATATATACGTAATATTATTTAACAGCAGTCGAACTCCTTTAGGATTAAGAAGAATACGAATAGTGATCAACAGGAATCTACGATTAATTTTCCAAGACCAACACAAAGAAGAATAAGAAGAATAAGAAAATTAAATGACAGCACTTGTTAAATTACGATTTTCTGTAAAATGTCTTTGAATGCTGTGTGTTCTTCAAGAATAAGCTTGTCTCGTGTGTCAAACAACACACGCAACGTTGACGTTCAAAAATCTATTATTATGATTACGTGCAGGACACAATTATAATTCATGGCAAGGCAGATGCTACTGCTGTGTGATTACGACAAATTCAATGCAAAACAAAACAAAAAAGAAGAAGAAAAAGAAAGAGAGAATGAGAGAGACTAGATTCTGACTAACGGCCAAAAATTAGAAATAACGAATGAGAATGAATACTAAAGAACAATCGCACTTTTTGTCCCAGGAGATTCACTTTTAATCATTGAACAAATAATCAAGTAAACAAGAATCAACCTAGAAAACTTGAAGAAAATGATAGATCTCACTCGACTAAACTCCTCAAAATCTTTGTAGGTTTTATTTTCCTAAGTACAAATTATTCAGCATGTGTAAACAAAGAGAGACAGAGGAAAAAAAACAAATCTTCTCGGATAATCTTTGTTATAATCTGTCGGTTTGAATGCTAATAAACTGAACGAACTACTAACTAGTTAATACCATTCGATGACATGAACGTACATGAATAAGTGATTAGATGAGTGACTGAATGAATGTTTGCATTCTCTCTTTTGTTCTTACTACTAGTATATATATATAGTTGACGTTATTGGTAGTTTTCTTTTTGCACGCAATTTTAGGCGAAGCAGAAGGATAAAGACATCTGATAGTGAGCGATTCTTCTCTGCAGATTTTGACTTTCGATGAAAGCAGAAAAATAAAAAATGTGCGAAAGCCTATGAGCTACAGTTTCAAAGAAAATGAAGAGAAAAATCCGTCTTCATTCTTTTCTTGATTACAAATATATGTCATCTATATTTGATGATCTCTTATGCGTGACTTCTAATCGACAACTATCTTAATCAATTGTTTCAAAGAAGTTCATCGACTTCGGTTTGTTTTCTTCTTTTTGTTTCTTATTATTAATAAACTGTTCGTTCTTACAACAAAAGATCTTTTACATCATAATTAAATCTTTATTAAAAACTATGGTCGATAAACAAGGAGAAACAAAAAAAAAAGAACGGCTTACTATTATGTTCGCAGAAAAATAATTGCAATATAATCAATACTTTTCTTTCTTTTTCAATGAAATAGATTTAATACATTCAACACTCGAGTTTTTTTTCTATTGTAGTTAAAAAGATATTTGACAAAGAAAATTATAGTCAAAAATAGGGCAAATTGTCATCAACGAGAAATATATATATATATAAGGAAGGAAAAGACAAGTGCGCAATAAATTCAATGAATTTTGTTCTAGTGACTTGTACTGAAAAATTTACAGTATTCTCTATGACAATCGAGCCAAAGAAATAGAAACTGAAATTCTATATATGCAAATAGTATAACATTCGGATATGAGTAGTCACGTTTGTCGTTGACTATTGATAAACAAATATGGAAAATAAAAGTAGAAGAAGAAAAAGAAGAGAAAAAACACGCTAAAATAAAAACGTATTTCTACTACTCAATGGAAATATTTGTCGATACTGTTTGATCATTCAAATCACATGTCAAAATTCTAATAAAAACAAACTAAATGTTCTTTCTTTCTTTCTTTTTTTACTTTGTGTTCAATTCAGCCTTGAGATATTCTTTGATTGCGTTTGTATAGTATTTGAAAATATTCGAATTATAATTTGCTTTATAGTACTAACAGTACGAAATGATTTAAAGAAGAGAAAAAGGAAAAAAATGCAAACACTTAAATTAATAAACATAAAGCTACTTTTTTTTTCTTTCTTTCTTCTGTCTACATTAGTGTAGTAAAGAAGAAAAAAAAGAAGAAAGAATACCAAATTTCTTTTTCTTTGTCTTTTTTAATATCCATTATTTTCAAACTGACAGTGATGTTATATCTATATGTCGACAACAAAAAAGAAATATTCGTTATTTATTGATGCTTGTGTATATTAACTTATCCTATTGTTTCAATTGAAAATCTTGTCATATTTGTCAGCAGATGTAACCAAATAAAAAGTAGAGAATGTCAACAAAAAGTAATATTATAGAGATTGCGTGCTTCAGAGACACCTGAAGTTTTTACGTTCATTTTTTAGAGACATATTCATACAGAAGCTAACTATCAAGATTAATTTTAATAAATTTGAAATAAAAAGTCCGGCCCCAAACCCTGATAATTTTAAAAGAAAGAAAAGAAATCATTGAGAAAATAAGAATTTTGTTTTTTGCATTTAAACAAATTATGTCGGAAATTATGTTTCTGTGGGCGGTAAGATACTCGATGCATACGAGTTTGTGAGTTAAATATGAAATGACATGAAAATGAAAGGTAAGAGGAAGGAAATCAAATTTCATCTAACTTTTTCACAATTCAATTCAGTCAATCTTCCAAATATTCCCAATGCATGATTTATTCGTTGATTAACAATTGTCTTTTATTTCGTTTCAATTTAAGAAATTTTTTTTTAAAAACGTGTTCCAGGTCGATTGCGTTGATTAAAAGACATCGAGACATTATTTGTCGTTTTCTTTTTGTTTTAATTGATATTTTAAATAAATAATTTCCTTTTTCTTTCTGGAATAATTATTTTCCTAATTCGTTTGTTGTTTTTCGTTAATAGATTTTTTTTTTCTTCTTTGACAAAGATCGATTGTTATGTTATTGTCAATGAATATGTACAACTTATTTTCATCGAACTAAGAGAAAATGTAATTGTCAATGTTAATATCGATGTAGAAAAGAAGATAATATAATCTTTTCTGTACGAATGCCATTCAATAAACAACATAGACGATAAAAAGAGCAAAAAGGAAAAACGGAGGAAGTTTTGTACAGAACAGAGATGATAATTCAGTCGTGTACGTATGGTTAAGTCTGTCTGTGAGCGATTATCTTTCTCTCTCTCTCTCTCGTTTTTTTTCTCTCGTGTATATTTGTTTTGCTTTTTCGGCTAATTTCTTTCTCGAGAAGAAAATAGAGATTTATCTTAACCACCGATTCAATTGATGGATTGAAAATGAAGAGACAACAAAACGGGATTGCGTAGAAATAGTGTCGGTAAGTTAAATAACTTTTGTTCTTGTTGTTGCTTGAGCAAATAGATCACATTAGAAAAACAGAACGTTAGGATAAATCAAATATAATTCTTTGATTTGTTTCATCGAGCTGAATAATGATTTGTGAATGATGTAACAACGTTGAAAGATAAAAGGATCAGAACATGTGCCTATCGAACTAATGAACGACTAAATGAATACTTAAGTAGAAGAAAATAATTCATAATTCAACAGTGACCTTGACAACATTTTCTATCATGTTAATTAGGGATATAGAAACGTTTGATTGATGAGAAATTATATTCTGTTAGTTTTCTCTCTGTCGTTGTTATTACTGCTTCGATCCTATTTATCTATATTGATACTAAGGATATTCATTTGACAATGTTGATGTGCGATGCACGTGCTGCGCAAACTCACTGATCATTTATCGACAGAATCTTCTATTGGTAATCTATGTTCGGAAGAAGAAGAGGTCGAGCATTGATATTTAGAAACGTTAATATCTATTGAAGATTTAACTAATAAAACAATTACAATAGACAAGGTCCGTTCGATTGTTGCTGACACTCAAGATATTCTCATGGATGAACAGTAAGTCAATGAGAAATCAATTGATTTCATCTGTTAGTAATAATAATGAATAAACAAAATGATCAAATCAGATTTCGATCAATTGATTAACTTTGAGATTGAATCATATTTGATGACTAATGGAAAAATTTATATAAATCTATTAGATAATACAATAAAACGTTCTTGACAT
>ERZ778019.2904-NODE-2904-length-14438-cov-11.302440_pt1 | contig 14438 bp, 12 predicted proteins | sample MGYA00375749_ERZ778019 | MGnify/ENA primary metagenome ERZ778019 (study PRJEB29350, sample SAMN05389821) | bioreactor metagenome | isolation source: Ammonium sulfate bioreactor | place: South Africa: University of Cape Town | collected 2014-03-17 ... | reverse complement strand
TCTTTTAAAATATTTCTTTCGTCGTTGATGAGTATTCGTTTTTTCTTCATTGACTTGTTTAAAATTCGGCGAACTACGAGGATGACGACTGCTTTGGCATTTTGGGGTAGAGACAGTATCGGGTAGGGATGCCGATAAAACTTGAAATAATTTATATGTTGATTGTTTCTCTTGTTTTTCCGTTGGTGTATTTCTTACTGACACCTGTAATATAGAAAAAAGAAAGAAAAATAGAAGATAGTTTTCATTCATTTTCTAATGTACATGTATTATTCGTTTAGCTCGTCTTCGTTTTGATCTCGAAGTCTTTTTCATTGTGTATGATGTTTGTTGATGAAAACAAAAAAAAATGATTTACATTTTAATCAATTCTTTGACGAAATCACAATATTGTGAATACATTGAAGTGTTAGGTTTTTTTATTGAAAGCCAAAAAAAAGCTATAGAAGAGAAATATTCAACATCATCACTCTATGAGGTTCGATACTTGATGATGCATAGTTGTGTCTAAATGACCCAATATTTTTTCGAGTCCATAAATCTCGGACAATCGCTAAATCTTCGGAAGATAAACCGACATCAGTCCAATGAACAACGAGGGTGTTGAGAATGCAATAAATAGGATACAGACGAAAAATAGTTTTACTATCATCCTTCAACGTCAGTGTCAGTGAAATCAAACGTTAAATATATGTATATATTTATTAAGAAAAAGAACAAGTTAATCTTTTATTAAAGTTTCATAATCTGGCAGCGAAAAATTCTTTTTCGTTCTTCCATCTAGAAGTTTCTTGAGTAACGGAGCGACGGCCGGTTTCGATGTGATGCTAAGTATTGCATTTCGAAACGCAATTCCAGCACGTGTTTTTGGTGTAATAGCGGAGGCATATCCAGGAAAAAGTTTCTGAGTTTCAGCTACATACGGACGCATTAATATTTCATATTGTTTGAATGCTTCGTTATAATCTCGATGGCGTGCAAGTTCGCCTGCCAGAATGTAAGCACCAACAAAAGCCATATTTGTTCCCATGCCCGTGAGTAGAGACGGACAATAGCCTGCGTCACCTATCAAAGCAACTCGTCCTCGTGTCCATCGATCCATTTTAACTTGTCCAGCACAATCGAAATAGAAATTATCCGTGTTCGATAGATCACGAAGAACTCGAGATGCTTCGAAACCAGCATCAGCAAACACCTTTTGTAGAAGACTTTTTTGTGCATCGACATCGAGACGTTCGTAGCCACGTTCTTTACTTCGAAAAAACAATAACACTCGCGTCATATTTTGATTATCCGGCCGAAGTATGATACATCGTCCACCCGGTGCATTGTACCAACGTGACCAGTTACTATCTGATTCGGCAACCGGAATAGCAAAATATGCGATGTACAAATCAGTATAGGAAATAGGCGTATTGCCGAAGACTAGCTGTCGAGTTTTTGAATGTATACCATCGGCACCAATGACTAAATCGAATTTGCGTGTCATACCACTGCCAAACTTAACCTGAACTTGATCACCATCATCGTCGATTGATTCAGGATAATCACCGAAAATATATTCAGCATTGTCCCGAGTGCTCTCATAGAGAATAGTGGCAAATTCTCCACGAAGAATTTCGATTTCCGCGACGTAACCATTCTCACCGATGTCATTGACAGCAAAACTAGCTCGTGTTCGTCCTTGGCTATCGACCATCAATACACCCTGATCATGAGTAATCTTTTCACGAATTTTACTTTCGATTCCCATACGTCGTACAATTTCTTTTCCTTCGTCGCGTAGATCAATAGTTTGACCATCTAAACGTAATTTCGATGCACGTTCAACTATCACAGGTCGCATACCATAACGTTGTAGAAAATAAGCAAATGCAGGACCAGCAATTCCTGCACCTACTATCAAGATATTGTAGTTTCTCACTGATTTTGTGAGATTATTCATGGACGAACGTGATAGCACGGATTGCATTGTATACTCTTCATCAAATGTAGAAATCTTCTCGTTTATATAGGATAAACGTACTAAAAGTACGTCTCGAACATGTTCGTCGTGTTCGAGCTGTGCGTGTAAGGAAGAACAAGAAAAAAAACAACAACGTGGTATATTCTTTTCTCCGTTCTGTAACACGTGTTTTCTAATGCAGAGTACAGTTAGAAGAGAAAAAAAACAATTAGGATATATGTAGAACAGTTTGCATGAGTGGTGCCATTTGATCGACAGTATTCGAGACCATATTTTGTTGATGAGCGAAATCTTTGACAATCTGCATCATTGCTTGCATTTGTGAAATCGTATTTAATAATTGAACAAAATATTTGCTAACTTCTTGATCATTATCGAATTTTGAAACTAAATAATTCCAAAGTAATTGTGTATAACGAGATTGAACTCGATTTATAGCTAGAGGATCTTTCAATAGTGCTTCATTTTCATTCAACGATAGTCCTGGTGAAACAATTAAAATTATTGAAAAAAGAGACAATATCGCTGGATCTTGTTTAGTAGTATTGACTAATAATAAGATTAAATTAACAAACATATCACGATAGTCAGATGGTGCATCGCATAACGAAAAAAATCGTCGATGATTCTCCGCTGTTTCATAGTTGTCATTAGAACAACAATCATTTTCAGATGAATAATGTGCACATTTCGATAGAAGCATGAGATGAAAAATATTACATTTGATAAGTTGTAAACGATCATCGAGATCTAAATCTTGAAATTCGTTTACTTCACGAAAGAAATCAATAAATTGTAGAAGAATTTTTTGAAGAAATTGTGACCAAGCTGTAAGGACCGATGCACGATCGGCAACATCGACAAACATACATTTTGTTCGATCATTTACGAAATGTGAATTGAATGTTACTCGAAGATTTTCAATTGTTAACCAATCTTCAATTGCTAATGTTCCGAATAATGAATTCAAGTCAATATCGATTTGTTCGACTTTATTCGATGTATCAGTTCGATTCTTTCGTTGTTCTAATTCGTCAACAGTCAAAACAAATTCTTTTTTCATTCCAACAGCAAAACATTTTTCTAATCGACATCGTGGACATTTACGACGTAGAGTATATTCAACGGAACATTGCCGTTGACTGGATAAACATCGAAGTTTTTCCTAAGAAAAAATTCTATTGGAAAATCAAAAACTAACAAATGAAAACGAACGATATTTTGATGAGCATTTCGACGGAAAAATGTTTTACATGCTGCACACGAAAGTACATCGTAATTAAATCCAATTGCCTTGTCACCACAAATAGCACAAATGAGATTCGACGATGTTTTTTGTATCTTAACTGCTTTTGTTTGTCCATGGTCAGTGCCTGTATCAAATGCACGTTTATATATTTGATCGTTACGTGTACTCTAAAGACATAAAATTCAAATTTTTAGATTTAATTGAACAGATTGTAAATACAAACAGTGCCAGATAATTCGCCAAGAAAAGTCATGTTATTTTCAATTATGGTTACACATTTGTCATTATTATTATTATTACTATTCACGTTGATTATATGTGTATTTTTGATTTCACGTGAAGAAAATTGTTGAATAAGTTCTTGATTTGATGTTATAATAATCATTGTTGCTGGATTCGTCATAGTTTGTTTTGAATAATAATTTTCTTTTCTTTTTACCAAAAAAAAACTATGGACTATAGGCAAAGAACCAATCAACACATCAGTCGAGTATCTGAATCAAACATCTAGCGCCCTCAAGAATCCTATTAAATCTGATTTCATGTAGGATTTATAAGCACGTTTTTTCCAGTTATTTCCTTACATTTTATTTCAATACTTGAACATGTCTGAGGCGGAAGAAAAAGCTACTATGATATACCCTTTTATCATGACTGACAATATTAAATTTTGGTGCATTCTCATCGTACTGATTCCATCTATAATTTGTTCAGTATTTTCTCTTTACAACTTTCTCTTCGATCGTACTCTTCAAAAGACTTCAAAAATAATCATGTTATTATAACTATTCTATTAGTCAATTTATTTTGTCAACTAACCATACATGTCCAATTTGAGTATTTATTGATGTCACTTCAAATAAACTACAAAACATACTTTTTGCTTGGGCAACAATCGAAAGGCATATCCTTATATTTCATGATCGTTGGGTAGCAACAAAGAGACAGCAATTCTTATTTCATTATCTGCCATTAATCATTTTGATCTTGTATGTCCTTATTTTTTATACCGTAGTCGATTTCTTTGCATCAACAATAACACTACATATTATAAAGTGGAAAACATACTTCATATATTTGTTCCTGTTCTATTGATTTTAACGTTTGCCAGCGCCTTAGTTATTCGTGTACTACGGAAAAAAGACTCGCATGAATCAATCAGTTCAATGGCGAAGACATCGGAAAATGTCCATTCAAATATTGTCAATAATATTGGTTTATTTGCTATTTTATTTTCCAAGTATTTGTATGCAATTTCTAATTTTTCTCAACCTTGAGAGAAATGTAAATATTAGTATTAGAGATATTTTAATCTTTTTTTACATATTACATGATGTTATTTTTACCTTTAATTTGCATGTTGACATTACCTAATCTTGGCAATAGAATAAGATACGTTGGGCGATTTGGACGGATAACTGCAGGCGTTCATCCAGTGACAAAAACTGTTCGACAAACCGTTCTCTCTTAGATTAACACCCTCACCCTCACCCTCAAGTTCTGACATCTCTGTATCTGTTGTAATAATTCGCTTAAAGGAATCCTTCAACAAAAACTCGAGTTGTTGACTATATATGATCAACATTTTTATTCTATTCTATATTTTAAAGACAATGACTACGACAAATCTATTAACTGAAGATATCGAGCTAGCTGAATTATCTAGTTTATTTTGCAAAAATCAGAAATCATTTTATCTTTATATTGCAAACTATGCGGCTTCGAATTCGAATAACAATGATAATGAAACTGCTGCTAAACCGTTACGTTTACATAAAGTAGAAAACATGGTTGATTGTGTTTTTTCACCAAATATGTATTGGAGTTTTTATAATACAATACTGGACACAGACATCTGTAGTACAATGAAAGACCATCATTACAACAATAATGATAAACTAATGGAACAAATACTATCGTTAACATCGTCTTATAAATGTCCAGTACGTGCACTAGTGAAACCTACAGCCATCAATACTGAAAACTTACTTAAACGTTATGGTTTCATCGAATTGCCAAATAGAAATGATTCATTTCAATATATTGATTTATTGGATGAAAATAATGTATCAAAATCTATGAATGTCAATCCTTGCATAAAAATTTATGAACTAGATGATTCCACACAAGATGATTGTCGAATGAGAAAATCAGAATGGGGCTATGTTCTATGTTCAAGTTTTGGATTTCGTAATCCTGAGCTTTATGGAACATTTTACGCAGATGTATGGCAAAGAGTTGAGGTTGGACCAACTAAACCAATACGAATGTTTATTGCTATAAAAAATAATCGAGTCATCGGCGGATGTCATGTTAGTTTGGCTTGTGGAGTTGCTTGTTTATTCAATGTTACAACTTTGAAAGATGAACGTGGACAAGGTGTAGGCGCCGGACTATCGATAGCAGCAATCCAAAGTGCTAAAGAATTGAATTATCGTTACATGGTACTGCAGGCATCGAATATGGGTTCAATTGTCTACAAAAAATTAGGCTTTAAATCTATTCCACCATATAAAATGTTTATTAAAATTTCAACAATTGCATGGTATTTCAAAATAATCGAGACATTATTAATTATATTCGGTGTTGAACGTATTCAACGATTTATAACTGCTATTCAAAAATTATTGAGCAATCGTTTCACGATCTTGCTTATTATAATCATGATTATAGGTATATTTATAGCGATATTATTTCGATAGTTTATTAAAAGAAATGATTACTGAACATGAAAATTTGCTCGTATATCAATTGCTTTTTTCCAAATAACCAGCGCTTTGAGACGTTGATTCATGCATAGATACGCATATGCTGCATGTTCATAGAGTTTAGCTAATTTATGAAAGTAATCATCATATAAACAAACATTTTCCTTGATATATTTTTCTGCTTTCAAAAGATTGTCTAGTCCTTGTTTGAATAATCCTCGTCTAACTTCATACATTCCACTAACATAAAGTTTAGTAATATATTCAAGCATCTCACGATCAACATTGGCATTTGCTTGTTGATTATATTTCGCAATCCTGCTAGCATCTGTTGAATGTATTCCTTTGTAATAATTATTCACTCGTTCGATTTGACTTTCAGCTTGTCGAGCATCCTGTGAATTTCCACATAGACAATGAATATCTGCTAATTTTCTGGAAATATACGGAATTTGCTTGTCATTTCGATCGTGTGAAGTAATAATTTGTAAAGCTTATTGAAAACAAAGTAATGCTGATTGATAATCACCGGTTTCAAGCCAAACATCACCGATATGATCGTAAATATCTCCAGCCAATCGATGTTGACTATCGAGTAATGAAAGTGCGCTATTATATTTCGATAAAGCCATTTCGTATTGTTTCAAATGAAGATGATTCTTGCCAATCAAAATATTTAAAACAATACGTTTTTTATCATCGATAAAATTTTGATTTTGTAAAAGTTGTTCGTAATATTCGATTAATTTATTTGGTTTATCACAATTAGTAAATAGATATTGTTCATCGATACACATGAATAATTTGGCGATGTCAATAGCTGAATATTTGCCATTTTTCGATAAACATTTATGATATCGATTGAATAAACTGAAATCATTGGTTTTCTCAGCTACTTCTCCATAACGAACGCAAAGAGCTAATTTTGTTTGAAGAATATTCATGAATTGTTCGAAATATTCGGTTGTTTCATTAGTTAGATTGAGTTTAATTGATCTTTCATTGATTTCTTCAATTTGAAAAATTGCACCACTGAAAAATAGAATTTCTTCTTCATCGTGAAATAAACTCTCGTGAGTTATATCAGCAAATGGACAAACGAAATTCTGATTTGGATTTGTAATTTGAATTTCAAATAGAACACTTTTTTGAGGTACAAGAAAGCATTTAGCAACATCTTTAGCTTTTGTTGTTGACATAAATGCATTTGTTGAAATCAAACAACCTTGACGTTTTCTCAATATTTCCAATTCATTTGGTTTCATTTCTTGTGCACGATAAACAGTCAACAATGAATTAATTGGTTTTTCATTGGATAATTGTTTCAATCGTCTATAGAGTAAAATAATAAAATATCGAAATTTACAAATAAGATCAATATTTCTCGTTCGAAATGCTTTGTTAACTAATCTATAGACACACGAAGCTCGTGTATAGCACTGAAGAGCATTGCCCGATTCACAATCTTGTTCGAATTCTCGAATTATTTTGTTTCTGTTTTCGTTTTTTTCATCTTGTAGTTCTGCTATCAATTGTTCGATCATTTGTTGTTTCAAATCGTCCATATCAATGTTAGACTCATGAACAAGTGTATAATGAAACAATTGATTCCAATAAGATAATTCTTCATTTGTATCGAAATGTGTCAATGATAGTTGATTGTTGAGATCTTTTATTGAAGAAATTTGAATCGGAAAATCATCTCGATAGGTTAAAAGAAGATCTTGACGTAAACGTCGAATGAGAACATCTTCTCAATCGAAAATATACGCCAATTTTGCACAATCATTTTTTGTATATGGAATTGATTGATGATTTTGGTTTAAAACATAAATCGAATGAATTTTCGTGCATTCACTCAGATATAGCATGTAATCGAAATAATCAGTGAAGACAAATAAAATACTACAATCACTTTTAATTGATTTAATATCTTCGTCGCATTGATTGAAATCATCATAATAAATTTTCAAATTCAAATTATCACTTAACTTGATCAATTGCTGTGGAATGGATTCATGAGAACCGAATATAAATATTCGAAAATCATCATGATTGCCCGTTTCATTTGAAAGTGTTGATAATAAAACTTGATGCGACATCTTTTTCTTTTTTATATAATCAACATTTTGTTGTTAATTTATATACTACGAGTGTTGATATGATATCACTTTTTTACGGTAAAAACCTACGAATCCAAAAAGGAAAAAACAACTACGATATTTACATACACAAGCACAATTAATTGGCTTTTTCTTGCCTTATCGAAGGTGTTATTATATATCAGTAGGTCAATTAAAAGTTTGTATATATAACTCCTTATATGCTCAAATAAACTTCTACAATATGCATAGCTTTACATCTTTAATTCCAGTTAACTATTGTTGACGTGAAGATGATAATTTATTTTAGTATGATAAAAAAAAGAGTATTTCAAAGTAAATATAATAAAATAAAATTATTGTGATTATTCAATCATGCCTCGTGGCAGTGGTTTGTATTTTTCAGCATTTAATTCAAGATTGTCTTGTGATAAATTGAATTCAAAGGCTACATAAATTTTTTCACTCGATTGATTTTTGATTTCTGCGCTTAAAAATACGCCATCGGCACAATTAGGTTCTAATGGCTTGTATGAAAATTGAAAATTAATAGGAAATTGTTGACCTTCTTGCAATTCGATTGTTTGACCACCAAATGGCCAATATGCGTGATGAAATATTGTACCATGATTAATGTCAACTTTTAAAGTATCACCACTATTGAAAACATGATCAGGATTTTGTTTTGATATGATTTTACCAGCAATGATTTTTTCTTCTGTCATCGTTTTGTGATTAAAGAAACGAGCGTTGTATGTGCTTACTTATATACGCACTCGTTCGTAAGAAAAAAAAAGTCCGTGAAGCAAAACTTATATTCTTTACAATCACCGTAATCATATGATTGGTAAATGTACTAATATTTAGTAATATTCAATAACATAAACTTATTAAAATACCAGTTTTTCTTCATATTTTTCACTTTCTAGATACTATTTTAAACGTTTTCGTAGTACTTCGAATTTTCCTGTTTAAAGTTATTCTCAAACTGATGCAATTTAAGTATATAAATGCTGACTAAAATATTCAGTATCAAATTATTTTCATTCTTTTATAAGAAGAAAAAATGAGCAAAGTTAAAACATTACTTCTCTTGGTTTTAATTTTTGAAGACAAGGTTCTAAATGTTTTATTCAACTAGTTAAGCTTTGTGTTCAGTGATTTGAGAACCCTCCTAGACACTCTCTGCAGTGTTATTTCGTTACAGATAGAAAAATCTATCCGTTGGGAAAGTTTACGTACGTGTCATTTAGCTAATAATATATTTGCGAACATGATATTATTGAATATTTTTGTTTTTTCCGCACGAGCTTCTATAAAAACAAATATAAAAGAGACAGAGAGAGAAAAATCTAACTAGAGTCAAAGATCATAATACAATGAGCGAATCTTCGGAGCAGCGAAGTCGACGATTGTGTGGTCTGAATCTGGTCGATTCATTGAGAATCATCAGTTCATTACTTTTACCATTGACATTAGGTATTTTTACTGTAGTTCTCACTTTTCATCAGCAAAATGTGGCTACGAAACAACGTGCAGAAGATCGACAGCTAGCACGAGAACAACGCGAACAAGATTTGAATATATCGCGTGAACAACGTCAACAAGATCTAAATATGTTTGCTCTTCAACGCGAACAAGATCTGAATATTTCACGTGAACAACGAAAATTAGACAAAGAACTTGCTGAACAAATGAGAAAACAAGAAGAATTCTTAGCAGAAAAACAGCGCAACTTGTCTGAAAAACAACAAGTCCATGAACGAAATATTGCACAGCAACAAGTTGAAGATTCATTGCTTGTTGCTTACATGAATGATATTGCCTATTTACTTCATGAAAATAATGGAACATTGACTGGTAATTTATTAGTTTCGGTAATTGCTCGAGCGAAAACATTAGCTGCTATTCGACGATTGGATGCATCGAGAAATAGTCATCTCATTCGATTTTTATATGAAGCTAAACAATTAACAAATGGAAATAATCCATTGGATTTATCAGGAGCCGAACTCAATGGAATTCATTTCGATAGTGTTTCAATTTTTCATGGAACTCTGCGTGATCTTTCACTCGTGGGCGCTTTTTTGCGAAACAGTTCATTTCGTCGAACAGATCTATCAAATTCGAATTTCAGTGGTTCAGATCTTACCGATGCTCACTTCTCCGATAGCAAGTTGGATGATGCTGATTTGTCCAATGCGACTCTTGTTCGAGCTAATTTCAACCAAACATTTTTGACACGTTCTCGATTTGATTTTTCATCTACGCGACGTGCAACCTTTGGTCAAGCGACCATATACAATACCACATTTATTCACACCGAGTTGAATGGAAATAATTTTTATCATTCTGATGTCAGAAATGCGCAGTTTAATGATGCTATTCTGGAGGGAACTAACTTTGACAAGAGCTTCTTTCAAGATTCTTCATTTAAAAGGGCAAGAATTTCAAAGGTTAGTTTCGTCGCTAGCGAATTCAAACGCGTAGACTTTACAAGTACACAATTGAAGACTGTTAACTTTACCAAGAGTCGTTTTACTTTTACTGGTTCATCATTTAGTGCAGCACAATTGATGAGCACTACGTTCGTTCAAGTCTATGCAAAAAATCTCAATTTGACTGGTGCCAAAATGGAAAGTATTGATTTCAGTGAAGCGGATCTAAGTCTATCGACTTTATCTCATACAGTACTGAACAATGCCAAATTCATCGGTGCTAATGTCACTATGGCCAATTTCTCATTTGCTTCGATGATTAAAGCAAATATTTCGGATAAACAATTGCTGAGTGCTATATCGCTTCGTGGTGCCACACTACCCAATGGAACAAAAGTAAATCATGACCCAAATATGCTTCATAATGGACATGCCGATTGTCATCAAACATCGTTAAATAATGCCTGGCAAGTCAATCCTCCGAATGCTATTGTCATTTTACCAGAACACAACTCACCAAACAATTGTATTTTTGTCAATCAAATCGATGGTTATGTTAACATGTCACAACGCATGAATTTAGTCAAATATAAAACATTGATAAGTGAAAGACGTATCATGATTGTCGCACAAGGACGTGTCAGTGGTAAAATAGGATCTGTTCATCTCGTTGATCATTTCAACAAATCGATTGTTATGATCAATATTACACAAAGTAACGAAATATTTTGCGTTTCAATAAAGAGATTTGTCTCTCTCGTATTTATTTTAGAATTGGAGACATTCATAATGCGCGCTCAATTCCGTTCCTATGAGCCTCAGTTGATTGTACGATTCACCGGTTACGGATGGTGTGACGAGCTACAAGTCACATTTCAGGCAACCCCACAAAGTTGAAAATAGTTCTACGGACACCATTATTCGTGCCTGAGTATTAGCTTTGGAGCTTTTGTTGATGACATAAGCTTATTTTGCAAAATGCGATGTGCTGAATAAATCGTTAAATCTTTTTCATCGTTGCCAAAGACTTTTCTCAAGAGAATGTTGTGACAAAATCAATTAACTTCTTTATTTTCCGAAGAGAATCATCGATTAGATACTCTCTCTGCTCTATAGACAAGCTAAATATCTTGAGATAGTCAATGCTGTATTCGAAACATGACATATGCTCGAAGCACGCCAAGTTGTTTGTAAACTTGGACAGTAGCATAGACTACTGTACGAATTTGCAGAAACCATTCGACTTATGATTTCATACGAGTTGCAAGTGTCTATCAAGCTATTTGGAATATGATACATTTGCGGATTTGTAGCGTTGATTGAACATCCTTTTGCTTTCCAATGATCTAAATCTAATTCATCATCAAAATAGTTTCCACCCGTTTGATTACATTCACATAATACGGAATAGAGTTCACTTTTCAATTTTGTTGGACACCATTTTGATATAGTTGATTCATAACCGGAATTATCTATAGGAACACATTTCATTGTATAAGGATAATTATAGACAATTCCAAATTGCTTCTGTTTATAATTAATAAGAGCCTGTAATGATAAGTCAAGACTGTGATCCCATGTGTAAGAAGTAAGAATCAACTTTTGTCCTATTGCAGCTTTCGTTTCACGCTCACTATCATGTGTTATCCAATAATCAATGATCGATACGATTTCATTGTCAGTCATATTCATTGATATTTGTACGATAAAACTACGAAATTCATTTTCACGTTCGGCTGGAATATCTCCTAGAATAAGGCAACCACTTAGCGGAACTTCACTAAATTTAGTGAGAGCGTAACTATAACGAGACGAATCGACAACGACGATTTTTGCTCGACGAAGTAAAGCAGCATAGATTCGTGTTTGTTCTTCGGTTTGTTCCAAAGAATTGTTCGAAAGCGAGTATCCAGGATGGTCATGCACATAACCATTCTTTATGATTCCATCTTTGATCATTTGACCGAGACGAGCACGAATTGGATAGACGAAATGGTTTCGGGCGCCAACAACTAAAACATCAATATCACGTACTGGTGGTATATCACTATTTAAAACTAGTGGAGGATAAAATATAAGTGGTTCAGCACAAGGTGGAGAATGAGCAATAATACGGTTGTAGGAAAACGATTTATGATACAAATCGATTTCATATGCGTATGTCTGTAGAAATACGCTTACATTATAGTCAATAATTGGCAACAAACAACGATAACCCCAACATTCATGTTCGCGCATCATTATCGGCGAGTAACGACTTACGGAGCGAAGTCCTACAGAACTAGAGTCTCCCAAACTATAAATAACATCGAAATATCCCGTCGAACCAAAATGATGTCGTATGTTATCTTCAAGTGTTAGTGATTTGTTATAACCTAAATATTAATCAAAATGTTTATTTTAGAGATGAGATCTCTCAATTGAAGAACTAACCAGAAAATCCAATACCCCAAAGAATAGGATTAATATTAGGATGCCGTTTGGCTGCATAATATTGACTATAAAAATGCCGATCCATCATTGTTGCATACATTGAATACGAAGAGAGAAAAAGCCAATTGTACTTCATCGTGGAAGGATAAATTGACGATCGTAACTTAGCAAGGTTTTCCATAGAATTAATATAATTAATACGTTTTGCTGTACTGAACGAAGAGGAATTGTTTTTTGAGACTGAACATATATTTCCAATACGTTGAGGCCAGATGATTAATACGCTGAGCGCGATGAAACACGCTAAGATGATCCATTTGTTTATCTTTGTCAATACCACCATTGAACTTTTGAATATCTAATAGCTAAAAAGGACATTTTTCGTCTTACCTTCTCAAAAACGACTTTTACTTTCTTTTTTTAAATGTATATAATTCGTCGTTGTACACACCACCAGCGTTTTCTTTCCGATGAAATCTATTACTAAATATTGTCGGTAAAAATCGAAATATTCATGCTAGAAAAGTGACAAGTGATATACGACATGTGGCTTTTTTTGCGTTCTGCCCAGACGGAGACTAATTTCATATTCATGCTGATACATAATTATGTACGCATGAGATAGGTAAATGAGGAAATGACTCACAATATATGAGTAGTGATGATTGATTTTCCATGACTATTACTTTTAACCAAATATATCACGGAGTTAGATATTGAAAAAGTACAAATATCGTTGTGGAGAGGAGAACTAGAACCACACATTTCCCGCCTTTCGGACAGATGCTCTGACCCAGTTCGACTAGACGGGATATAGAGGGTTCAGCTTAGTATCTGAGTGAATCATCTTAAGTGTTAACACAATTGAACATGATTATTATAATCTAAGATAGACGTTCGTAAAGGCAATGTTTCAATAGGCCAATCATATCAATACGATGAGATCTCATCAGATTCTTTGTGATAGAATTTTAATGGCAGTCAACCAGTGGGACACCTTTCGATCTCACAATGAAATTCGAAATTTCTCAAGCTTTCCTAATCTTTTTTTTTGAAAAGATCACTTTTGTGTGTCTCCGATTTTCTCAGTATCTTAATACAAACCTCAAGAATACATATTAATTCTTTGTGTCTTTCTCTTCCACTAGTAGCAAACGAATATATCAAATAGGTGAAATAACGTGAATGTAAGATCATCGCTGATAAAACAAAACTACTTACGAGTAAATATATTGACGATTTATTTCGTTTTGATAGTATACCACGCATTGTCGTTCTATCCTAAATACTTGTTCTTTCTATCTGTTACAAAATCAATTAAGCGTTTATTCTCATTGATGTGAAGCTACTACCACGAAATAAACAATTTCATTGCTACACAAGACAGGCAATCAGAATTCGACGACGACTTCCCTAGTAATTAACATTTCGATCAATGACACATTATACTCTTTTTAATCCGTACACACCATTTCCTCGAAACACTGCAACAAAATTTCATTCCATAATTCCATCGTTTCAGCAATCTTCAGCGCTGGTATT
>ERZ778019.2902-NODE-2902-length-14449-cov-13.012644_pt1 | contig 14449 bp, 18 predicted proteins | sample MGYA00375749_ERZ778019 | MGnify/ENA primary metagenome ERZ778019 (study PRJEB29350, sample SAMN05389821) | bioreactor metagenome | isolation source: Ammonium sulfate bioreactor | place: South Africa: University of Cape Town | collected 2014-03-17 ... | reverse complement strand
GTTTCATCATTAGTAATAAAAGCATCACCTTTTGTAACAGAACCTGTTTTCATTCCACATGTCCCATCATTGAAATTACATCCGCACGCCCAGTTATCTTTGTCCCAAGTTATTCCATTTTCAGTAGTAATATCAGGATAAATATTTTGCATCGCTTTTTTTATCTACATCAGTCAATAAATTATCATCATCCAAGTTATGCACATCTCCTTTATACATATATTCCAAAGCATATCCGATTTCATATGTGGTTGCCAGGTAAAGATTGAACATGCTCCATTGGATTTGATTACTAAAATTGATAGTACCATCTTTTGGATAGTATGCATGTGCTAGTACACCTTCACTAAATCGATTATCTTAAATATGTTTTTCACGATTATGAACTATCGATTGAAAACTTAAGAGAATATCACCGTCGCACATTGAACGCACTTGCCGAAAAGTGAATTGTGGAATAATTTCTCTCCATTTTTGAAGGGCTTGATTGAGCCAATAGGAATAAGTTGCATCATTATGTCGAAATGACCATGTTAGCTGTCGTTTATCCCATGCATTAGCAGAGTTTAAATCATTAACATTTATAACTAATTGATTTCGATCTGGTAAACCACATCGTGGTTGACTCATGAATTGCTTTGTTGCATCATCAAATCTTCCGGTGACAGGAAGATGAAATTGTTTTTGAAAATCTTTTAACATTGATTCAAACGTTGGTTTAGCTGCTAAACAAGCTATGTTTGGAGTATTACATAATGGTATATCATAACCAAATCTTTTGAGATAACTCAAAGCATCGATGCTCTTAGGAACCACAGGTTTACTGTAAGCAACGGTTACAAAGAAGAATAAAAATAATACGTTAATATTCTGTATGTTCATGAAGAGCGTCGTTGTAGGTTTGTAACTCGTTTTATTTGATTCTTTTCTTTTACTCATGCGTGAAAATATTCGTATATAATACGCATATAGTGTTCGGTATGTGAGTCCGCTTCTCTCTATCACAATTAGAAGCGAAAAGGTCAAATGTTTTAAAATAAGTGCATACAGTCATTGGTTACTACTTCTGTATACTATAGTTAGAAGAACTTGTCAAAATTCCAAATCGCAGAACCAGCTTTAATGTCGTTTCGAAAACACTCGATACAGATTGTGGTAAGACTGAATTCAACAATCGATTTCATTCTGGATTGAAAAGAAAAACAAGTAAAAATTGAAAAAATTTTCAATATTTTCCTTCGATTGTTTCGTTCGAAATGTCAAATAGTTTCTATAAATGCAAATACAGAGAATTTCTTTTCTTCGAAAATTAGTTACTAGGTAAACAACAGTAGGATCATGAATTCGGACCGGCAAATCAAGGAGATTTCAAGCAAAATTTTGGTCAAACATGGATTCCGTACGATGAAAAGTTATTGAATAATAATTTACAAATGACAGTTAGGTTCTATTTCATTGAAATAAACAGTTTGCAAAACCTAACTGAATAGAAGATTCTGCTCGAGCTCAACGATTAGTTACATTTTAACATCAGGTTAAAAGAAATCGTTAAATAATGATTTCATTTTTTGAATATTAATTTAGCATCGGACGTAAATTGGTTAGTCAATGAAGATGGAGAAAATGAAACTTGTATAACAGCTGGTGTAATGATCCCTCCAATAGGCTGGAATCATAGCGAAATAATTTCACAAAGTGTTTACAATTATTCATATGAAAGTCTCTCATTTTTAGATCCAAGATCAAGGTAAAACAGTTTCTATTACACAAACAATTACTGTTGAGTCATAAATGAGTTCTATCGTGTTTCATGTTTTATAATGATAAATTTATGGTATTTATTTGAAATAAAAAGGATAAATGGGTTTTATATTCATATCTGAACAGCATGAGCAATCATTATCGTACGTTGGGTAAAATCCAAGTCTTCAAATGCCGAAAATTAGAAATCTGTTTATCTTGTTTTTTTTTATTAAATCAATCGGAAAAAAAATATACATCTATTAACAAAACTATTCATCGTGACAAGCTGAATTTCGTGTTTTGTTTATCTATCCATCCTCTACTTGAAAAAAAAGAATAGAAGCCAATCACTGGAGATATACAAAAAAAGAGAAAAAGAGAGAGAGAAGGAAGCCAATAAAAGAAAAGAAAATTGTACAACTAGATAGTCGAAAAGTTAACGATTATCACTGTTGGCTAAACGAATACATTCATCGGGCACACGGTCAGGTGCCATGATCAACGATGTTGTTCGTCCCATATCCATGACTGCTTGTGATGCTACTTGCCGTAATTGAACGAGATTTAATGCATTCTTTTTCCATTCATTTAATGAACGATAGAAGTCCTCGGCCGAATCACATGTGACTGTATTTTGAAATGAATCAAATATTCGTTTGAGTATAAGTGAATACGGATAGAAACGCCAATTTTTTCTCGTACGTTCAGCTACATAAGCATGAAAGAGAGCATTCGATGCTTCGCGTGATCGACGAGCCGTTGGCATCATTGGAATGCCATCGGTTGGCAAACTCGATTGACATTGAATGATTTTCTGTTGTAATTGATCTTTTTCATGTTGAATCGATTCGACTTCTTCTTTTAATTTATCACGAATTCGAACAACTTGTTGAATATGTTGTGCAGCTAAACAAGACACAATTATCAATGAAAAAAAACAAACAATTTCTCTCAAGATCAAAAAATGTGATTACTGCAATCCAACATTTGTGCTTTGCTAATTTTCGCATTGGCCGATTCGCCTAATGCAGGAATTAAATACCGAAGATTTTCGAAACCATTCTAAAAACGAAATTTATTTACGAAATCAAGAGCGAGGACACACGAATTCGAACTTTAATATTTCGTCGACGTTTGGTTTCAGCATTCTGTTCGGAACTTGAATTCGAACCCGATGGTGAATGAATCATTTCATGATTGAACAGAACTAGATCACTAGGCGTTGATAGACTGTGTTTGGCTGCTAATAACGATGTCGATGTGACATACGGCGAGGAAACAACAGCCGATGTAATATCCTGTGATGAAGCACGTGCTTGATCGAGTTTGGTTTTGCGTGTTAGACGAAAATTAATCATTCGATTATTGGGATTAGGTATTTGCTGAAAGAAAAAACGAAAGTCAACGAATGAGAAATTGTTCAAATGATTGTACTTTAATCGTTGGTGTCGGATGTTCGGTGATCGTTCGTTTGGTCGCAGTTTTTTTCTGTGCAGGTTTTCTTGTTTGTTTAGCTGGTTGTTTGAGTTGATCTTGCGGAAGGATGGTTTGTTCAGAAATCATCGGACGTTTTTGATTAAGAAGATTGACTAATGTCGATGATGGCGTTGATTTATTCGATGAATAAGTTAAAGCTGATTGAGGTGTATCAATACGAATATTTGGTGATGATGAAATAATTTGATTGATATGTTTGCCATTGGGAAGATTATGCGTTGGATAGGCATCGAACGGATTTGTTTGAGGAGTTAGCGGTTCGTAGGGAGGATTCGAATAGAGATTAAGAGGTGCTAATGTATTGACTGACATCTATAAAAAGAGAATGAATGAAGTCGAGCGTGTTATGTTGGTTTTTACGTTGGACGAAGTTGGATTGAGAAGATTTTTCTGATGTTCGTTAGGTGGTGATGCTAATGTTGGAAACGGATTTAGACTTGATTGAGGTGGTGCTGGCAGATTAATTGCGTAGGATGTTTGTGATTGATAGGTGTTTAAATTCGATAACTAAATTGAAAAATAATTGACAAGTGCGGGGGTGTGGTCGAGAGCGAGGGTGTGTCTCGGTACTTACTGGATCTTGCGAACAACGTAATTGATATTCATCATCTAGAAATTGATTGTTATACGAATTTCAATAAAAAAAACAACAATTATCGACTGACTTTGTATTGGCGTGTCAAGTTCATCGAAAAAAGTTGTGAAATCAAATTGATATTGACCCATAGTCGGCTGATAAAGATCGGGATTTCCACCGAGACCTAAATCAATTCAATTTTCCATCATTATTTTCAAAATGAAAAGATTATTAAGAAAGAAAAATTGGTTATATTCAATCGACGAGCACATCTAGGACAACAACACACAAAACTACAATGGATCTACCGATAAATTACCTGTAAATGGATAGTCTAAGAAAAATCAAGAATTATACTCAACGAAATCCGTATGCACAAAGAATTCATCTTGAAAAAAACAAGAAAAAGACGTACCAGCATCTTTATCATTGAAAATATTCGTTGTTGAAAATAGCAATTGATCCGATTCGAGATCGAATTCATCGAGAATACTGTAGGGTTCCGGTGGCGGTGTCGCAATACGACGAAAATTAGGATTCACTTTCGGCGTGTGAATTTCGCCGACATTACCGAGCAATTTTTTCATTTCTTCACTCTGAATAAAAAAAACGAACATTATTCAACTAACACAAACGCTCGTTTTGCTTCGCTTACGGATATATCGTTTTCGAATTTTCGTAGGGCAATCTTCGAACTTTGTCGCCATTTTAAATATTCGCCTTTTAAACTATTGGTAATCTGTTGTTTCGATTGTTGAGTCAATGGGGTCTTTGAAATTAGAAAAATGTTTTCCTTTTTCAACGAGAAAAACGATCGGTTCCTACTGCTGTCGTGTGAGTATCTAATGGAGAAACGAATTGAAAAATAACTTTGCCAGTATTTTGAATGTCTAAAGATGACAATTTGTTTTTGGAGATTAATTAGAAGAAGAACGAAACCGACATTGCTGATGCCAAGTTCGCCAAATGACGTTATTCAATCGAATTTTATCTTCGCATCTTATTCGTGTGCCACGGAAATTCTTCCATTTAGGCGAAGTTAAATTCGATCTATTCGAAAACGATGTCATAACGAGTCAAAAAGCAAGAATGATTTACCGAAAAGCAGCATTAATTCCTCGTAGAAGATCGTAGATATTCGTGAATAAACCTCCGGTTCCTTTTTGTTTTTCTCGATCGATTTGAGCATTTTCATTGATAATTGGCAGATGCTGTGTCGAGCCGTTTAATGTCGGCGATGGACACGGAATATCCATAACTTCAGCATCATTATCGATCGATGTAATCATAAATTGACCGGATATAGCTGCGTGTTTATCATGTTTACGGTTCGTATTCGAATGTGAACCCGGTTCGAGTTTGATTCGTTTTGCAGCTCGAGACATATATTCTGTATCTATCGAACTAGAATGAGATGAATGACGACGTTTCTTTTCTTGCGCCACTCGTAAGTAAATAATAAAGGGGCTGGGCGGGTAACGGTAGTTTCCTTCCTTTCGAAAAAAATAAATAAATAACTTATCATATCATGCAGTTTGATTACGATCGAAGCGACATCGATCGTTGGATTTTCAATGGATGATTCTAGTTCGGATTATTGCATTCGACCTTAGTTTTATCTTTTTCTGTGGGGAAATATTTGATCATGTAATCTTTATTTACGAATATGTCGGTGAGGTGATCGAAGAATCTGCTGTGTAAACGTATCCATGAGAGGAAAAGGGGCTTGTCCAACATGATCCTATCACGATTTGTTTACGTTGATAGATTTTGTTTTTTTTTGAATAAAAATCAATAGAAATATCAGTGCATCGATTTTCGATGGAAAATTTGTTTTGATTTTTAAGAATTCATTGTCGCTAATTGTCAATCGATTGCTGATTGGTCAATTGATTGTACTACTACCTTTTGATATTTCATATTTCAATCACATTTCTTCTATATTTTATCGTAATTGATCAATAAACAATACCGCTTTTTATCTCAAGCGTAGAAATCGATATGTTATCTTTGAGATTAAGAGACAAAAATAAATATGAAATGAATTCGATGATTATTTTCAACTATGTTTCTATTGCTATTACGTTTGTCTTCTTGCAGACGACGAACATTTTCATTGATGTCAACCGTAACAACGAAGATTATCGATGGCAAAGAAATTGCCAAGTAAAAAAAACAAATAAACACCCGTCAATGATTGTTTTTTGTTTTTCATTGTGACTTGTAGAAATGTTCGAGATAAATGTCGAACAATTGTCGGTCAACTTCGACAACAATATCCGTATTTTCAACCGGGTTTTGCTGTCGTACAAGTCGGCAATCGAGAAGATTCGAATGTTTACATACGACATAAATTAAAAGCAGCCGAAGAAATCGGTATTCAAGCACGACTCGTTCGACTTGACTCGTCGACCACCGAACGACAAGTTCGATTTATTGAAAATACATTCGTTTGACTTTTATTTTCGTCATAGTTAATTCAACAAATCGAACAATTAAACAATGATCCATCGATACATGGCATCATTGTTCAATTACCATTCGATTCGACCGAAGCAATCGATACCAATCGAATTGCCAACACCGTCGTACCTCAAAAAGACATCGATGGGTAGAGAGTTTTGTGTTTTGTGAGAATAAGATTGTTGATTTCAAAATCATAGCCTATCGGATCTCAATGCTGGACTGTTGTCTCATGGAAATCTCGGTCAATGTTTCGTACCGTGTACACCGAGTGGTTGTTTAGAGTTGATTAAAACGACAGGCACACCAATCGAAGGTGCAACGGCTGTTGTTGTTGGTCGAAGTAAAATTGTTGGCACGCCAATGTTTGAATTATTGAAATATAACAATGCAACAGTGACAGTTTGCCATTCGAAAACGAAGAATATCCCAGATATTGTGAAAACTGCAGATATTATCGTTGCTTGTCTCGGCAAACCGAAATTCATTCACGGTTCATGGTTAAAACAGAATGCCGTTGTTATCGACTGCGGAATAACTCCTGTCACAGGTGAAAATGGTAAAACTCGTTTACTTGGTGATGTTGATTTCGAATCATGTCAAGGCATTGCATCTTGGATCACGCCAGTACCTGGTGGTGTTGGACCAATGACTGTTGCTTTACTTATGTAAATAGTTGTTGTTTCGTTTTGATTTAAAGTTAAAAATTGAATTTTGTTCGTTTCAGGCAAAATACAGTCACTGCTGCTCAACGATATTTGCACACCTATTCGCCATCGGAATGGAAAACAATGAGTTATTTACCATTGAAACTCGAAAATCCCGTTCCGTCCGATTTAGAAATTGCTAAAAAACAAATTCCCAAAGATATTAAACAATTAGCCGATGAAATTCACGTGCAAAACAACGAACTCGAATTATACGGAACGAAAAAAGCGAAAATAAAATTGAACGTTCTCGAACGTTTGAAAGACGCGTCCAATGGAAAATACGTTGTCGTTTCAGGAATTACACCGACACCTCTCGGCGAAGGTAAAAGCACGACAACAATCGGACTTTGCCAGGCACTTGGCGCACATTTGAAAAAGAATGTCATTGGTTGTCTACGTCAACCGAGTCAAGGACCAACATTCGGCATAAAAGGAGGTGCAGCCGGTGGCGGTTATGCACAAGTTATACCTATGGAAGAATTCAATCTTCATTTAACCGGTGATATTCACGCAATAACTGCAGCTAATAATCTTCTTGCAGCTCAAATCGATGCTCGAATGTTTCACGAACATACGCAGACTGATGAAGCTTTGTTCAATCGGTTAGTACCGAGTGTCAATGGTACACGAACGTTTTCTGCTATTCAACAGAAACGTTTGAAAAAATTAAATATCAATAAAACAGATCCAACGAGTTTGACTCAAGAAGAAATTCGAGCCTTTTCGAGATTAGATATCGATCCAGCAACGATCACTTGGCAACGAGTTGTTGATACCAATGGTAGAAATCGATTTATGTTTAGAAAAAAAAAACATATTTTTCCTTTGAATTTAGATCGTTTTCTAAGAAAAATTACTATTGGTCAATCAGCAACTGAGAAAAACTTCACTCGAGAGACGAATTTTGATATTACTGTTGCCAGTGAAATCATGGCTGTTCTAGCTTTAACGACTTCACTTGCCGATCTACGCGAGCGATTAGGTCGAATGGTGATTGGCTCGAGTCGAGCCGGTGTACCTATCACCGCTGATGATCTCGGCGTTGGAGGAGCTTTAGCTGTACTTATGCGAGATGCTAGTTCGTTGATTTTATTCTAGAGTAGAATTCGATGTCAAATTATTTGATATCTTCTAGTTAAACCAACACTCATGCAAACTCTAGAAGGCACACCGGTTCTTGTCCATGCAGGACCATTTGCTAATATAGCTCATGGAAATTCCTCGATCTTAGCCGACCAAATTGGCTTGAAACTCGTCGGAGAAGATGGATACATTGGTAAGAAAAAAAATGTCAATTTTCGATTGAAATTCATTTCGGTTTCATTTTTAGTTACCGAAGCTGGTTTTGGCTTTGATATTGGCTGTGAAAAATTCATGGATATTAAATGTCGTTATTCAGGTTTAGTTCCAAATTGTGTTGTACTTGTTGCAACGATGCGTGCATTGAAAGTACATGGCGGAGGACCAAAAGTCGAAGCCGGTTCACCTCTTCCACCGGAATATACACAAGAAAATTTGTCACTTCTCGAAAAAGGTGCATCGAATTTAGTCAAACAAATTCAAAATGCCGGCTACTTCGGTGTACCTGTTGTTGTTGCTATTAATCGATTTAAAACTGATACACAAGCTGAAATTGATTTAGTCAAACGTATTTCGATTGAGAATGGCGCTTTCGATGCAGTCATGGCCAATCATTGGGCTGAAGGTGGAGCTGGTGCAACTGATTTAGCTCGGGCGATTGAAAAAGCTTGTCAACAAAAGCCTGATTTCAAATTTCTCTATGATTTACAAGTAAAAACGAATCATTTTGTGTTTTTTCTTCAAATTGTTTTTGATTTAGTTACCAATTAAAGATAAAATTCGTATTATTGCTCAAAAAATCTACGGTGCTGATGACATTCAGCTTTCTGAACAAGCTGAAAAACGTGTGCAATTATTTACTCAACAGGGTTTCAATGATCTTCCGATCTGTATGGCTAAAACACATCTATCTCTTTCGCATGATCCAACATTAAAAGGTTGTCCGAAGAATTTCGTTCTGCCTATACGTGATATACGTGCGAGCATTGGTGCTGGCTTTCTCTATCCACTTGTTGGAGAAATGTCAACAATACCCGGTCTTCCAACACGTCCGTGCTTCTATGATATCGATATTGATCCGGTTACCGAAGAAATCTACGGACTTTTTTAAAGAAAAAACAAAAATTAAATTGTGATTCTTTCTCTTTTGTGATTTATAGTTGATAGTCTTTCATGGTGATGGATACATTCCTTTTTTCTTCAGATGACGAATAATACAGTCGAAACAGATTTAAGACAACAATTAGAGACAAGTACTATAGATTCAACTTCGAATAGTAAACAAGCTGCAGATTTGTTAAAAGCTCAGGCAAATGAGGCATTCAAAAGTAAATCAATAATTATATCAAACGAGAAGAAAAACCAAATTCTTTTACAGATAGTGATTATGAGAAAGCTATTGATTTCTATACAAAAGCAATTCAGATAAATCCTGATGCTATTCTACATTCAAATCGAAGTTTTGCTTATCTTCGTCGTGAATGGTTCGGTTATGCACTTATTGATGCAAAGAAAGCGCTCGAATATGACCCGAAATACATTAAAGTACCGATTGTTTTCTTATCGTTTCGAATATTAAATCGTTTTTTTAGGCATATTATCGGCGTGCATCTGCTTATATGGCGTTAGGCAAATATCAAATAGCATTAGGAGATTATGAGTATGTCAAAAAAGCTTGTCCGAATGATAAAGATGCATCGATGAAATATGAGGAATGTAAAAAGATTGTTACACGAATTCGATTCGAAAAAGCGATTGCTGTCGATGAATCGGCAACATCAGTTACCAATCAAATTGATATTAATTCTATGAGTATTGAAGCTGATTACGATGGGCCACATTTAGATTCCGATGGTCGAGTAACGAAACAATTCATGAATGCACTTCTACCTCATCTTGAAAAGGAGAAAAAACTTCATAAGAAATATGCCTATCAAATTGTTCTACAAATCTATTCGTACATGAAATTACAACCGACTTTAATTGAAATTAATGTTCCAGCTGTAAGAAATATCTGTAAAATATATTCTTTTTGTTCTGATTTCTGTATTAGAAAAATAAATTTACCATATGCGGAGATATTCATGGGCAATTCTATGATTTATTAAATATTTTCAAACTCAATGGTCTACCATCCGAAGAGAATCCTTATGTAAATTGATTGAAAATTGAAATTTCGAAAATGTTTTAATCATTTGTAGCTATTCAATGGAGATTTTGTTGATCGTGGTTCATTTAGTATCGAATGTATTTTGACATTATTTGGCTTTAAATTACTCTATCCCAATCATTTCTTTCTCGCTCGAGGTAGATCGAACTCGAAATTAGACAGAGAAATGATTCGATTTTCTAGGTAATCACGAATCGATTACGATGAATCAAATGTACGGTTTCGAAGGCGAAGTGAAAGCAAAATATACAGTACAAATGTTTCAATTATTTACTGAAGTATTCAATTATCTTCCGTTGGCACATTGTATTAATAATAAAGTTCTTGTATGTAATTACGAGCTGTTTGAATTCAATGAAAGAATCTTTTGTTTTTAGATTATGCATGGTGGCTTATTTAGTAAAGATGATGTAACATTGAAGGATATTCGAGCCGTTGATCGTGTTCGACAACCACCGGAAGATGGTCTCATGTCGGAATTGTTATGGAGTGATCCTCAACCACAAAATGGTCGATCGGAAAGTAAACGTGGCGTTGGTAAGAAGTCGTTTTTGAAAGTAGTTGATGATTTGAAAAATGTTTCTCTTCAAGGTTTACAATTTGGACCCGATGTAACCGAACGATTTCTCAAATCGAACAATTTAGAATATGTTGTTCGAAGTCATGAAGTTAAACAAGAAGGCTACGAAATTGCTCATAATGGTCAGTTAAATTCTCATCTTTAGCAATTAGTTCGATTGAAATTCGATTTTTATTTTTAGGAAAATGTATCACGATCTTTTCTGCGCCGAATTACTGTGATCAAATGGGAAACAAAGGTGCATTCATAACGATTCGAGGTGATGATGTTACACCGAAATTTACAACATACACGGCTGTACCACATCCAACAGCACGACCCATGATGTATGCCAGTCAATCGTCATTGTTTGGTTTAATGTAAAATAACAACAACAACAGCGACAGTCGACTTCTTCCGGTGACTGTTCTTTGTTTTTCTTTTTCTTCGAATGTAGTTGCGCGACTAGATCGTTTGTTCTCACTTGTTTTTCGAAAAACGTTTTATTTTACACAAGAATTTTCGTTTTTTAGGAAAAAACACTAGAGATAATTTCAATATTCAGACACAAAATAAATTGATATAGTATCTCAAATGATTTCTCTTCATACATAACGAACAATCAAATTCTTTTTTTATCTTCATTTAATATATAGATTGTATATTCCATTGAGATTATCAATGTCATTATTTTGATTAAAAAATGTTTGTTGAATCCCGGGAGTCAATTTATGATTCATTGTCATCAGTCATACAACAAATAATGCAGTATATTTTTAGACTTTTTCTCTTTCTTGTTTGTTTAATTAATCGTAAATATCGCGAAGGTCTAATAATTATGATTACCTTTTTAAAAAGTAATCATCATAGTCGTTGAAGGAGAAAAACTCACTGTCGCCAGGAGAGTACTCGTGTGCATTCTGTTTTCTGTTCGTATTCTCTTCATCAAACAGATGAATTCATTACGGCCGCAAATTATTTGCTATATTTATCCAATTTTTCTCCTATTTGGCATCAGTGGATGTTGTCTTAATATTATTTTATTTACTCGACCGAAATTTCGTTCGGTATCTTGCTGTACATGTAAGTAAAGACAATTGATATGTCAGAATTTATTTATTTATTTTGTGAATTTAGATTTCAAAGTTGGATCAATCATGATGCTAATTTTTCTACCATTAGCTTTAATTTCGTCTTTATACGATACAAATCTCATTGGAATGACTGCATTTTTTTGTAAAATTCGTGGTTATATTCTTCGAGTAACCATAATGACATATCGTTGGTGTTTAGTTGCTGCTTGTATCGATCGTTATCTAGCTACATCAACAAAAACATATTTAAGAAATCTAGCTAATATTCGTCTATCGAAGTATATTTCAGGTTTTATTGTAATTGTTTGGTGTATATTACCGATTCATATTTTAATATATTCAACGGCAAAAAATGGTAGATGCAGTTATTTTCATAGTAGAAATGTAAAATTTTATCATAATACGTTGACACTGGTGGCAGGTGGTGTATTTCCTGTTATTTTATTAATTATTTTTTCATTTTTAATTCGATCCAATCTTCGTTATCGTCGACATATTCTTTATCTAATTTTAAATAAACAAATGTTGAGTAATCGTAAACGACAGAAATATGATCAACAAGTATTTACAATGCTTCTCTTTCAAATTGTGGTATATATTATTACTCAAATACCATGGATAGTTCAACGCATATTCTTTACGATAAATAAAACACGAGATCCTCGATTATTATTTTTTACAACTGAATTTATACTTTATCTTCTTCCTGTTTGTTCTTTTCATTTATTTACGCTTACATCTCGATCATTTCGAAAAGAATTAATAGCATTTTTCTTTCATTTGTAAATCTGTAGTCGTCAGAAGAAATAAAAATTGCTTGCTGTCTGTAAATTCGTCAGCCAATCAAACCTATTCTCAAAAGAATACTATAAACTATACAAAATAAATACCAAACCGATTGAGTTTTTTCGTTCTGTGCTTCTAACTTTACTTTTCGGCGATTTTTTTCTGTTTGTTCTGTTGTTATTGTTGCTAGGGTGTTTCTTCCAACATACTATATAAAAAGATGCATTTTCAAAAGCGCATAATACAACACATTAACATTACAAACAAATGTCACTCACTGAACGTGTTATTCAAAATTTTCATCTTGTTTGGTTAGATAGTAGAATTAGTGAAACTGATGATGATTACCGCAATTACATACAGAAATTGAAAGAGATTGTAAACACTGTGAATACATTCGTTAGTGTCGACCAATGTATTGATTTCATCAGCGAAATTCCAGACGAAACCGCTTTTATGATCACTTCTGGTGCACTTACACAAACAGCTGTATCCGTTATTGATAACATGACACAGATCAGTGGGATTTATATTTTCTGTGGGAATGAGGCTCGCCATGAAAAATGGGCCAAAGAATGGCCCAAAGTCAAAGGTGTCTTCACAGATATTCAACCCATCTGTGAAGCACTTAAAAACGCTGCACAAGACTGCGATCAAAATGCAGTCTCAATCAGCTTTGCCCCAACCGGAGATGCAACTACCAATATTAACGATAAAAACACTCTGGATTGTTCCTTCATGTACACACAGATACTGAAGGACATTTTACTTACCATCGACTTCGATCATGGGCATATCATGGACTTCGTAAAATACTGTCGTATCGAACTCTCTGGAAATTCGAAGCAACTGGAAATTGTCGACCAAATTGAAAAACAATATCGCGATCATGAACCAATTTGGTGGTACACATGTGAAACATTTCTTTATTCAATGCTCAATAGAGCTCTTCGTCTCATGGATGTTGACATCATCATTCAAATGGGATTTTTTGTTTGCGATTTACATAAAAACATCGTCGATCTTCATACAGAACAATTTCATGATCAAACTTCTTCTCAGTCGTTCATCGTCTATCGTGGTCAAAATTTATCACAGACAGACTTCAATCAATTAAAACAGAATCAAGGTGGTTTATTAGCTTTTAACAATTTCTTATCTACAAGCAAAAATCGAAACACATCCTTAAAATTTGTTCATCGTAATTTGCGTAAAAACGAATTAGTTCCTTTGCTGTTTGTAATGAACATCGATCCATCGATTCAAAGTACCCCATTCGCTCATGTTGCCAACATTAGTGCGATTCGCGGAGAAGATGAAATTCTTTTCTCAATGCACTCTGTCTTTCGCATCGGCATGGTACAACAACTTCAAGACAACGCTCAAATCTGGGAAGCAGAACTGACCTTGACTGATGACAATGATCCTCAATTACGTGAATTGTCTGAAAACATTCAGAAAGAAACATCAGGTATTGAAGGATGGAATCGTCTCGGTCTATTGTTGATAATATTAGCAAAGTTTGACAAAGCAGAAGCATTATATGCTATTCTACTGAAACAAACAACAGATCAAACGAAAAAAGCACACATATTCAATCAACTTGGTTATATCAACACCGATCAGGGCGAGCTCTCGAAAGCACTTGAATATTATGAAAAATCACTTGAAGTCAAGAGAAAAACTCTTCCTGCAAATCATCCTTCGTTGGCTAATTCATACAACAACATCGGATTGGTGTATTACAACATGGGCGAGTACTCGAAAGCA
>ERZ778019.2868-NODE-2868-length-14631-cov-11.816754_pt1 | contig 14631 bp, 9 predicted proteins | sample MGYA00375749_ERZ778019 | MGnify/ENA primary metagenome ERZ778019 (study PRJEB29350, sample SAMN05389821) | bioreactor metagenome | isolation source: Ammonium sulfate bioreactor | place: South Africa: University of Cape Town | collected 2014-03-17 ... | reverse complement strand
TTGATATATTTTCAATTGAACTATGAAACTCTATTTGCCGCTGAAATCAAAATAACGAACACACATGCCAACCATCTTTATTCTAATGAATTCAATCGGAGGTTCGACCTAACTGCATTGGTCGATCGATGTCACCACGAACGATTCTCGAAAGATATATGAATGTGATTTTACCAATTAATGAAAATCTTCGTTCTTTTTTGAATAATCTCGAGAATTAATAAAAAAGAAAAGAAAAACACATTCATGGCGAACAATACGAAATCGGAAACAATGCTTATGTCAGGTAATTTTTCGATGTTGAATATTGAAATAAAAACTATTTTTCGTATAGGTGTACAAGTTGATTTTCCTTATAAACCATATCCATGTCAAATAGCCATGCTTGCTCGAATAATTAAAGCTTTACAACAATCAAAAAATTGTCTTCTCGAATCACCAACTGGTACTGGCAAAACATTAACATTACTTTGTGCAGCTTTAGCTTGGCAACAAAAAGAAATCGAACAAATTCGAATGTCATCTAGCAATGAAAACAAAGATAATTCTACAGAAACAACAAAACCACAGCCAATATCTCGAATATTCTATTGTACACGAACACACAAACAACTCGAACAAGTAGCCAAGCAATTAAGTAATACAATTTATAAAGATCGAATTCGTATGACATTATTATCATCACGTGATAATTATTGTGTTCATCCGGTTGTTTCAAAAGGACCGAATAAAAATCATGAATGTTCGAAATTAACTCGACCTGATCAACAACGTATTGGTCAGCAAAGTTTTAAAAGTGATTGTGGTTATTACGAACGATTGAGAGGCAAGATCGGCAATGATTTTACACGTCTAGCCGGTCCAAAACAATTACCACGTGTCTTTGATATTGAACAATTTACTGAATATTGTCAAACATCACATGTTGTTTGTCCATATTACACAAGTCGATTACTAATCAATGATGTACAAATTATTCTCTGTCCATATAATTATCTTATTGATCCACGTGTCAGAAATTCCATGCAAATGTCACTGAATAATTCAGTTATTATTATTGATGAAGGTAATTCGATTGAATTTTATTCGTATTCATTCTTGTTTCGTTTTTGATTTAAGCACATAACATCGAAGATTGTGCTCGTGAATCGATGAAATTCGAAATGAGAAAATACGATTTCGATGTTGCACTAGACGAATTTCGTTCCAATCAAAAAGCATTGGAAATGGCTCAAATCAAAGCAGCACAATTAATAACAAATGAATCAGGTTTTTCTTGTACACAAATGCCAATATCATCGACACCGATGAATTTAACACAACAACAAGCAGCTCATCGTATACCCGGATATTCCGAACTCGATGAAATGGATTTACTTGAACATTTAAATATTGATCAACATGGAAATAATAATGAAGAAGAATCAGCTCATTCATTGAGTTCAGAAGATCAAGAAGTAGCGAATGCATTGAAATTTCTCGCTGATAGATTTTCAAGAATAAGTCTTTGGTTTGAAACGAAAGATCCGAAAGAAAAATACACGTTCTCACCTAAAGATTTAATTGAACAATTTCATCAAGCAAAATTTATCGATAAATCAGTTATCAATGTTCATAAACCAGCAACGTATGCAAAACGAAAAAGAAACAAAGAAAAATGTTGATCATCTAGTTTTGTTTGTAGAAAAATTCATCCAGCAATGAAACGTGGTGTTGTTCAAGATGCTGGTCGAATACGTAAAGCTATTGCTAAATGTTTTCTCAATGCACCTGATTACGTTCGAATTAGTGATGAAACAGCTTACTTTCTTGAAAATTTCGATCTGTAAAAGCAAAACAAACCTTTAATTTTCAAAAAAACTAATCTAATATTTTCTATTAGATGTCTATCGATTTTATATGCTGATGATTATCAATTTGTTGACGATTATAAAATCGTTCTACGAACAATTCCTTTCGAACCAAGTGCCAATGCACTCGCACAAATGCAAACAATTCCCATCGAAGATCAATCGGATAGTGAATGGGTCGATATGAGTCAAAAATCGACTCAATTCAAACGATCTCAACGTTCGGTTACACATACCAGCTATCCACTTCATACACAACAATTAGTTTTCTATTGTCTATCGCCAAGTGTTGCATTTGCAAAAGACTTAAAATTAGCTCGATCGTAATTTAAAAAAACGAAAAAGAAACACAATTTGAATATTGTTTTCATGATCATTTCAGTTTGATATTTGCATCGGGCACACTAGCACCATTAGCAACTTATGCAGGAGAATTAAAGATTCCATTCGATATTCAATTAGAATGTAATCATGTTATTGATCTTCGACGAACATTCATAACAGCATTAAGTCATGGACGAAATCCAAATGTTAAACTTCGAGCCACATATCAAAACACGGACAAATTCGAATTTCAAGTAGAATAAACGTCTTCAAAAATGAATACGTAAATATTCGTTTGTATTCGGTGTAACATAGGACGAATGTGGTCTTCTTCTACTGGATATATGTCAACGTGTGCCATATGGTGTACTTTGTTTTGTACCATCCTATCGATTTCTGAATGTCATTGTTGCTCGTTGGATGTCGAGTGGACTTTGGCAGAAATTAAATGAACATAAGTCGGTATTTTTCGAAGAAAAAAATAGTGCCAATTTTCAAAATACGATCAGTAAGAAAGTTGACATTTCGAAATGAATATATTATGGTAAACAATAATTTAGATCGATTTCGTGAAGCTAATGGAACATTGAAAATAGTCAAACCATTGTCGAATGCTGCTAAACGAGTGAAAGCCATGTTTAAACGAAAGAACACATCGGACACAGTCGATACTGAAAATGAAACAACAAATTCACCTTATTTCACTGTCAAAGGTGGCCTTCTATTAGCTGTCTGTCGAGGACGAGCTTCTGAAGGTATCGATTTTTCTGATAACAATGCACGTTGTGTTGTTACACTCGGCATTCCATATCCAAATGTTCAAGATGAAGAAGTCAATTTCAAACGTAATTATAATAATGAACAAAATAAACGTTTGTCACAAGTCATGAATGGCAGCGATTGGTATGATTCTCAAGCTTATCGAGCATTGAATCAAGCACTTGGACGATGTATTCGTCATAAGAATGATTGGGGAGCATTGTTTGTATGTTGAAAATCAAACGAAATTGAATTGCTGAGAATTGATTTTAGATTGTCGATGAACGTATAGCTCAAAGTATGAATGAAAAACAAGTGACAAATAAAATTTCACTTTGGATTAAACAACGTCTTTTTATTTCACGAAATTATCAACAAACAATGAATGATTTAGAGACATTTGTCACTGAAATGAAAAAACTCGAAGAAATCAATGCCAATGAAAAACAACAGGAATCAGAGAATAAAATTCTTGATGATGAAGAACGAAGATTAAGTTTAATTCTACCGCCATTAATCGGTATAAAATGCTTTTTTTTCTTCCTTCGCCCTAAAAGTCTGCCTTTTCCTTTCAAAGAAGTACCAAAGAAAATTGAAGAAAATACAACGACAAATTATCGACAATGGAAAATCAATGATTTGACCGATGATGATGATGATGAAGAGAAGAAACCGCCGATAGAAAATCGAGGTGAACAAAAGAAATCAATGGCATTTGAGAAATTTATGGCTCGACGGCCGATTTCAATGCCACGAGTCATACAAGAGCAAAATCAATTAACTGATGATGAAGATACACATGAACAAATCACAATAACGAAATCACAAATGTCGAATCTCAATTTAAAACGTTCACAGGCTGTTCCAATCTTATCACAAAAAATATCCTCAGTTCGACCTCGACAAGTTATTGATTTAACGGACGATGACGATGATTTTGTTCCATCACAAGCAGGCAAAAAACTCAAAGCAACATGAATTTCATTGTGTTATTTCTGTATATAAACTAGTCTCTATATATCCGGTGATTATTTTCTATCTTTCTCTTTTTTTTTCTCTCTCTATGTATAAAGAATTTCAATTCACTCAACGACTAATTGCAAATCGAAATAAAAATTACAATATAATTCTACAGGATAAATATTGCTCGTTCTTATAATATCTACCTAAATTAAGTTCATTTTCACAGGAATACTTTTTTCCTGTTCTGTTTAAAAAAAACGTAGAAACAGGTGCCCGATAGAGAAAAATTGTGTATATTTATTTAGCAAACTGGTAACAGAGACATGTAGAACATGAAATATTTCCATGACAGTCTACGGGTAATATTCTAAATGTTTTTTTTTCTTCTAAAAACGAACAATGATTAGGAATTTTGGAATTCGAACAATTTATTACTGATGTATGAGAAACATTTTTCCGTTTTGATAAGATATTGATATTATATTAGAAAAAAAAAGAATAGACTCATAATTTTCAAGTATTCATTTGATTATTAGTGTAGAACATACATCTATCTGTACAATAAATCACCAATTATATATGAAGAAATAGGTAATATCAATGACCATTATTTAGAAACCATATGACCAATTATAATGAGGACATTATTTTATTGATTTTTAATAAATTCTGAAGGATGGCAATAATGTTTGATGTTTGTTAGACTTTTTTTGTGAAATAAAAGAGAAAAAAAAACATCTTTTTAAAAATTAAAACATGGAGAGGGAATCATTTCTTTTATTCAAATTTTGTCTATGTAAGTTAAGAAAATGTCTTTTTGTTTCCTTTCAAAAATCATGATCAACTGTAGGTATTTGTACTTTTAGTAGTGCACGTCGAATAAAACGATTTGGAATTTGATTTGAAAGAAAAGTAAACAGATCTTTTTTTTTACTTTCATATAGCCGACTAGTGTGATGTCAGTAAAGAAAATTTTCTGATAGAATTGAGTCAATATTTAAATGAACTAGACTGCTTTCATTTCTATTTATTCCGCGCAAATGGTTATTATTTTCTTTCTTTTTTTTTTGAAGTTCTTTTTTTCTTATTTCTCTTAACTTTTCTTCTTTTATTGGCTAACAACTGACAGTGAGAAGGAAAAAAATTGAATTTATAATAAATTCTACGTGGTACAAATAAGTAAATATTATATTTAAGCTATTGGATTTCAGTTTTTCGAAAGACTAGACGTTTAACTATGAACATAATCTAAAATTAAGCGAAAGTGTCTGGGATGATAAATACTCTCGACAGATTTTTATTTATTTTTTTCGTTATAAAAGAGAACTTGTCGTATTCAAATCATGTTCGCAGTTTATAGCTGAATACTTGACATTTATCAATCATTTTATTGTTGACAACATGGTAGAAAAAAGTTTATAGGTAAGTATGAATATATACGTGAAGGATAAATTTGAAATTCACAGATAGATTAAGACTGAATTTTATAATAAAGCCAAACATGTCAGATAAAAAAACGATTTTCTTAACAGTTTTTGACAGATTTACATGCGAGTTATTCATTTTTATAAGCAGACACGAAGGACTGGAAGCAGTAATGAATATTTATCATAAATTTTTCCTTTTTCTTTATAACATAGAATAGGTAAAATTAATAAAACAAAATAACCTAAACAATTTTCATATGTTTTTTTAACATTCAATATACGTATACAGCCATACGCCGACAGGTATTATATTCGATGCTTCATTGGATTGTTTAGCTACTTGTAATACTTCAAACTTCTTAGAAGTGAAACTTATTCTTGAATTTCAGTTTACGTGCACATATTCTCTGTCTTTTTCGTTTCTAGTCGATATCGAGGAATTTTTGAGTAATTGTTGGATACAAAAATCTAATGATATTAACAGACACCGAGAATTAAACGCACATGTGTCGTCATAGTATGTCGTCAAGAAGAAAAAGAAAAAGAAAAAAAAATATTCCATTTCGTTTTAAAAGAGCCTTTTGTTTGCACAGAAAAAGAATGAAAAAAAAGTAAAATTGTACAGTATGAATATGAGTTTTTTTTCATGATTGGTTAACGGTAAAGAGTACACTCACATGTTAATAAAAAAGCGGCAAATGGCAAGTTTTTCTTTTGTAGAATGATTTTCATTCGGATTAATTTACATGAATTTTCTGTGCGTTATTAACAATGAAGAACGTGTATTTTTCATCGAAATATAATAATTTTTTATTTCGACTTTTGATATTTTTTTCTATATTATTTATTTTTCGACATTGGTATTATAAACGAATTCCACAAACCGAAATACCTCCTGTCCGAATTAATCTTACAAATTCACCATTTTCAACAAAATATCTATCGAAACATGATATAATTCTTAATGAAGATAAAAATTCTCTAAATAAAATTTACTATCGTCATTCGACAACAGCACGAAATTCATCGTATCCATTTATTAGCGGTGATACATTTCGTGCATTCGCAGATTTTGTTTTCGATGAAACACGACAAGATAATTTAGAAAATGTTAAACATGGTGATGTCGTTTTCGTCAAAGCTGACATGTTTTCTCAATTTTTCGGTCAGCCGTACGTATCGATTAAAAATCCGTTTGTTCTTGTTACACATAATAGTGATTTCTATGCGCCAAGAGAACATAAACGTGAATTAGAAGATAAAAAGATTATTGCTTGGTATGCATCAAATCCTGATCTACGTAATCATCCGAAAATATATCCTATTCCAATTGGTTTAGCTAATACACGTTGGGCTTTCGGAAATATTACGAAATTTATCGAAGCTTTTCATAAATATCGAAAACCATGGTCGAAACGTACGATTTTATTGTATATTAATTTTAGTCCTGGTACAAATCCTGGTCAACGAAATGCTGCTCTAGCTCAAGCTAAAACATTGAAATACGCACATTTCGCTAAAAAACCGATGACATTCGAAAATTATTTAGAAGACCTTGGAAATACAAAATTCGTTTTAGCACCACCAGGCAATGGACTTGATTGTCATCGAACATGGGAATCTCTATTATTAGGTGCAGCACCAATTACGCTAACATCAGGTCTCGATCCATTGTTTGAAAATATTCCATCGGTAATCGTTCAGAATTGGCAGAATATAACCGATGAATTTCTCACAAAAATTAATTTCGAGTCATATGATAATTTTGTACCATTAGTAATGTATGCACGATATTGGCGTGATACCGTGTTTCGACATCGTAATAAATCTTAGTCTTATATTAAATGAATAAGCTCACAAATAGAACGTTCCCTTTTGCTAAGTTAAAATTGTTGTTCTTTTATTTATTTATTTTTCTTTTACAAATAAATGTCCATTAACTCAAATCTAACTCATAGGTGTTTTTGTGTTAGAGAACATAAAGAAAGTACTTTGTTTATTTGAAGAAGTAGTTTTCATATTTGAACATCCATTTCCTTCTACAGCCTAGAAAAAAAAATCAACCAATTCTATAAACGATTGAATATTCACTTGAAACTATCTCTTTTCATTAATTTATTGATTAATTTTAGTATATTTTCGATCGACTTCCTTTTCTTTTTCTTCTAACTCGATTAGTTCCGTTTCTCTCTTCTTGTTCTATCGTCTGTCACTCCACACACCTATGTACTGCTTCTCAAGAGACGTCGATAACAACAATAATAATAATAATAAGTAAGAAGAAAAATTTTCTTCTTGTTCTTTTCTTCTATCCGAGCTTGACTTTAATTTGTTGAGTAATCAGTCTACTGTTTTTTGCTATGTCAGAAATCAATGAATGAATAACGGAAACTTGCATAGAGAGAGAGAGAAAGAGAGAATAGAAGCAATAAATTCTCTTTTCTAAAAATCGACTAAAACATTTTTCTTCTGTGACACTTTAAAGCATGTTCATATCCCAATGGAAGTGAACGGAAGTCTATGACGTCGAAAATAAAAAAGAAAATATTTCGTTTTTCGTCATTATATTAATATATCTATATATAGACGTGTGATAATCATGCGATTAGTACATATTCTTTATTATTGAACTTTAGCTACAAAATCAAGAACAAGTACAATGTATGTTTATCGTATTAGTTCATATTTAATATTTGTCCTCATTCAAACGATTATTGTTGTTGGTAAGATGAGAAATCATTTTCTTTTATTTCGTAATAATTTTCAACGAAATAAATTCAATATTTTAGATACAGCTCGAACTGGATATCCATCAACAAGTCGTCAGATGTGTACGAAGGTATGTTATTAGTATTATCTCGAACGTTTTGAAGAATAAAAATAGATTTCATTGAAAGAAATCAAACATAAGACATGACAAGAATTGTAACATGTGTATGATAAATGATGATGAGGGCGGCACAATTTACATTATGCAGATGCCATAAAATAAAACGACATTGCTGCTGCGAGAAAAAAAAACTTGTTTTGATTTTGTTTTCGAAAGTTTTTTAATAGGTACTATTCTCTAAACACTGTCTTTTAATTAAATAACTCTTATTTGTAATTCAAGTGATTGAATTTATTCCTGAGAGTCTATATTAATATTATTAATTATTGATATGACCTTGTTCATCCTCGATGTTTAGCGGTTTTTCAATTTTTACCCTTGAACTATTTTATTTTCTAGCTGCAATCAATGCTCTCGTATGGTAAATATCAAACATCACAGATCTCATCTAATATAACCTATGTCTCACGTTTCTATACTCAAAATTTTCTAACTTATTCCATGGTACAGAATCTATTGATATTTATCGAGCCAAAATATCAAATACATGTGTATAATGCTGAAACAATAAAATTACTTGTCAATATCAGTACAACAGATGTTGCTATTGCTGCATCAACATCATCATTAATATCCAATACAAAGCATGATCTATTTTTTCTCTATGAAACAAGTACAGAAACAAATCTTATTTCACTACGTACATGTCAAGTTCGATTTAATATGATTACATTTTTGTTTGATGATATCTATTGTATTGAAACAATAAAGATTCAGTATGATCAATCGAATCTACGGATACATGGTTTTACAATAAAACGTGATCATGCTGGAACAAAAAAATCTCTTCTATTCATATCAACTGATATTGGCATAATCTATTCAATATTTGATACACATACTGGTTCATTAATTGGTGAATCATCAATTTTAAATGAAACATTAAATGAAGGAAGTATTGTTATATCAGCATCGGGTCTTGTTTATTATGCTAGTCGACAAGAACATTTAATTTATGAGTTATCTATTTCAAAAGATTTTCATTTACGTTATGGAAAAGTTATTAAACAAAAAGGTATTAAATATCCATTTGGATTAATTGCCGATGAATGCAATCATTTGTATGTTTCAAAATTTTCTAAGATTATTTTTGATATTGTTCTTTGAAATAGATATATTACGACACGTTCGATGATTTGGATAATGTATGTTCAAGAAAATGTGACCATTCGAAGTGTTTTTTCAAAATCATCGGATTTACCTGTTATACTCGAGCGATTAAATGCAACAACATATGCTTATACAACGATTACTAAACATGCTTCAAATCCTAATCCTCCCTGGATATTTAATATACTTTTCTTCACAGGTAATTAATTTTCAATAATCTGAAATCCATTGGATTTTTTTCTTGTCTAAATTCTAGAACCAGATAGAGTTACTCCTCCAACTCGACATCGCGGTAGGAAAATTAGTTATCTGTGTCTAGTTATCGTTGTTGTTGTTCTTTCGCTTTCGATGTTCTTATGCACAAAAAACCTGCTTCATATTTACACTTCTTCACTTGTTGTCTATAGTTGTCAATTTGGAAGAAAAATTAGATTTGAATGAAACTGTAGCGGATGTTGCCAATACACCAAAACTTTGGCCAATATTGTATCCATCAAGTCCAAATACAACAAAAAATTATGTACAATTTACATCGATGCCAAGAAGAGCTTTTCAAAGATTTCGAAAAAGAAAACGAAAGAAATCTAAACAGCGTTCAACAACGAGATTAGACGATATTGGTCAAACATTTACACTTAATCCACTAACTGATCAATCGATAATAGGAGTATCAGAAGAATCTCAATGGGCTCATACCGATGATAATTCGGAATTTTATGATAATTCAGAAGAATTCGAAGATCCAACAGATCAATTCTTTGATGATGATATTCCAATAGATGATGCGTCAGTTAACTATGAACCATTTTCTCATTTTACAACTCCAATGTCTCCTGTAACAACTCCATCTGTTTATAATACACAGGATAGTTCCATATTGAACGGCAATTCTCAGTCGTTTCTTGAAGAGTTAAACAAAATATTTCAATTCTCAAAAAATCAAACTATTAATATCGAAAATACAACATTCAGTACCGATGATATACATTTATATTTCGCAGGACAAAGGAATCTTTCAAAACAACATGAAGAAATAATCCAAACGTTTTTAAAACATCCATTACAACAATTATCAACTAATCAAAGTATACTTTCAAACACCACGTTACCCATTGATTTACAATCTATATTGAATAAATTAAAAAATGGATCTAAGATAACCGATATAGAAAATGTAACGTTTACTCATGAGAATATTAAATCTTATTTGCAAACATCTTCTTCATCTCAACCGTTTCTATCGAAATATTCAACTTCAACAAAAGAACCTTTATCATATCTATTAGGACGTGATAATTTGACGAAGATTAAGGAAGAAGCGATTCGACAGTATCTTGCAAAAAATCCAATATTAAAGAAGCCAAAACCTATTATTTCAGGTGGAAATCTTTCTCAAGATTATTCTGATGATATTGCAAATTTCAATTACACTTCAGATACAGGTGAAATTCTGTTCTCAGGTGATGATCTCAAATCATTTTTACAAGGATATTCCAACATTTCTGATGTAGCAAAGAAAAATATTCAAAATTATCTATCCACTATAAAACCAGGAAAAACTCAAACAGATGAAGAATCATCGTCTTTCTCTCCGGATGACCTACGAACATATCTTATTGGGCGTACTAATTTAACAGAGGCGCAAGAAGAAGCAATTCAAAATTATCTCACTAAATATCCATTATCTTCCAGTGATCTACTTCCACAGGATAATTCATCATCAGAGCATTACTCAGAAGATACAGGAAATGTTCTATTTACGAATGACGACTTGAAATCATTTCTTCAAGGAAGTTCAAATATATCGAACAGTGTCAGGAAGAATATCCAGAACTATTTAGCAAACAAACAGCCTTCGACACTTTCGACAAGTACTGCAAAACCACGTAAATCTTCCGTGTCAAGTGACAGTAGATTACCTGATGCACAAGATACATATCAAAGTACAACCGCGGCAGTACTACCTTTCTCTGTGAACGATCTCAAGGGATATCTACAGGGTAGTGTTAATTTAACTCAAACGCAAGAAGAAGCAATTCAACAATATTTAACAAACACAACAAACTATAATTATACATCAGACACAAACGAAGTTCTATTTACCAATGAAGATCTCAAATCATTTCTACATGGTCATTCGAATATATCGGATATTATCAAGAAAAATATTCAGAAGTATCTATCAAAGGAATCTTCGTTACCTTCCCATGTATTTTCTAAAATCTATTCGAGTACGACGACATCAACTAAAACTTTATCAACTGTCAATATCAATCAAACAATAGACTTTTCTATAGATCAACTTAAATCATATTTACTTGGACGAAGTAATTTGACAGAAACTGAAAAAGAAACAATTCGAAACTATCTTCACAATAACCCACGTTTTATTCATAATCTGCTTCAAAAACCGTCAACAAGTACACGTAAACCACGACGAACAATTTCTTCTCTTTACAATGCTTCAATTTATTCAAACAATGATAGCAATATGTCTTATATCGAAGGAAGTTCAGCTGATGATTATTCTGATGAAATACAACAATATGATAATGCTAACCTTAACTATACGTCAGATACTGGAGAAGTTTTATTTACCAATAACGATTTACAATCATTCCTACAAGGGTACTCCAATATTTCTCATACTATCCAGAAAAACATTCAAAACTATCTAGCAAAAGAATCATATTTTCCTACTGATCTATTTTCAAAGTCTCTTACAAGCAGCACATCAAAACCAAGTCAATCACTAGCACTAGAAAACTCAACATTCGTACATGACAACAATTCGACTCGTACTACACATATACAAATGCCATCTTTCTCAACGGATGACCTTAGAGAATATTTATTGGGTCGTGCTAACTTTACACAAATACAAGCAGAAATCATTCAAAAATATCTCTCCAAACATCCTCTATCCCCAAGCGATTTACTTCACAAATATTTAACTAATTCAAGTAGTAATTTCTCCAAAGTGCAATTCCCAGAAATAGATTCATATAACACCGGAAATTATAATTATACATCAGACACCGGTGATCTCCTGTTCACAAATGATGATCTCAAATCATTTCTACAAGGAAATTCAAATATCTCAGATACTATCAAAGCAAATATTCAAAATTATCTTTCGAAAGAATCATCAATTCCTACAACCTCAACTATGCCATCGACTATATTACCATTCTCCGCCGATACATTAAAATCATATCTGTTAGGACGTGAGAATCTAACTAAGGCGGAAGAAGAAGTGATTCAACAGTATCTAGCAAAAAACCCAGCATTCCTGACGGACCTGATTCCGAAATATCCGTCGATATTTAAGAAACCAAGACCTAACGTTCCTGATGGTAATCTTTCTTTGGATGTTTCTGAAGAAATAGATTCAGACAATACTAGAAATTACAATTATACATCAGATACCGGCGATATTCTATTCACAAATGATGATCTCAAATCATTTTTACAAGGAAATTTAAACATATCTGATGTAGTAAAGAAAAATATTCAAAATTATCTTTCAAAAGAATCCTCCATTCCCGCTGACATCTTCTCAAAACATTCAACAACTTCAACTGTACCATCAACTATTTTACCATTTTCCGTAGATGATTTAAAGTCATATCTGTTAGGACGTGATAATATAACAAAAGCGGAAGAAGAAGTGATTCAGAAGTATCTTGCAAAAAATCCAACATTCCTGGACAACATAATTCCAAAATATCCATCAGTATTTAAGAAACCAAGACCTATCATTCCTGGTGGTAATCTTTCTTTGGATGGCTCTGAAGAAATAGATTCAAATATTACTTCAGATACCGGTGAAATTCTATTCACAAATGATGATCTCAAATCATTTCTACAAGGATATTCCAATATATCAGATATAGCAAAGAAAAACATCCAGCAATATCTTGCTGAACAATCAGTTCTTTCTCAGGATTTATTTTCAAAATTGTCAACAACGACCAAGAAACCAGAAAAAATATTATCTATCACTGCAGATGACATCAAAGATTATCTTGAAGGTCATACGAATCTTACAAAAACAAAACAAGAAGAAATTGAAACGTACTTAGCCAAAAATCCATTATTAATCCAAGATTTATTGTATAGAAACGACACTGAAAGTCGAAATGACACATCTGACATAGGTGATAATCTCAAATTATTGCTGCAAGGACGTGTGAATATATCGGATTCAGTCAAGAAAAATATTCAAAATTATTTAGCAAGACAATCAACAACTACAACACACCCAAGCAAACTGACACCAGCTAAAACTCTTAATCAAACAATAGATAAAGAGATTCAATCTTTCTCTACAGATGATCTCAAAGCATATCTATTCGGTCGTAGTAATTTAACAAACACGACACAAGAAGCAATGAAGAAATATTTGTCTGAAAATCCGTTGAGCATCAATGATCTATTTCTTAAACATCGAACTAGTACTCGATTACCACGACGATTTAATAGTTCAGATAAAAATATCTCTGAAGAACACTTCGAAGAAATAGACACATATGATACTGGAGGAAATTACAATTATACATCAGACACCGGTGATCCCCTATTCACAAATGATGATCTCAAATCATTTCTACAAGGAAATTCAAATATCTCAGATACTATCAAAAAGAATATTCAAAATTATCTTTCGAAAGAATCATCAATTTCTGCTGACATTTTCTCAAAACACTCCACAACCTCAACCTCAACTATGCCACCAACTACATTACCATTCTCCGTAGATGATTTAAAGTCATATCTGTTAGGACATGATAATATAACAAAAGCGGAAGAAGAAGTGATTCAGAAGTATCTTGCAAAAAATCCAACATTCCTGGACAACATAATTCCAAAATATCCATCAGTATTTAAGAAACCAAGACCTATCATTCCTGGTGGTAATCTTTCTTTGGATGGCTCTGAAGAAATAGATTCAAATATTACTTCAGATACCGGTGAAATTCTATTCACAAATGATGATCTCAAATCATTTCTACAAGGAAATTCAAATATCTCAGATACTATCAAAAAGAATATTCAAAATTATCTTTCAAAAGAATCCTCCATTTCTGCTGACATTTTCTCAAAACATTCTACAACTTCAACTGTACCATCAACTATTTTACCATTTTCCGTAGATGATTTAAAATCATATCTGTTAGGACGCAGCAATCTAACTAAGATGGAGGAAGAAGTGATTCAACAGTATCTTGTGAAGAATTCAACATTCCTGGGCAACATAATTCCAAAATATCCATCAGTATTTAAGAAACCAAGACCTATCATTCCT
>ERZ778019.2833-NODE-2833-length-14823-cov-7.103670_pt1 | contig 14823 bp, 11 predicted proteins | sample MGYA00375749_ERZ778019 | MGnify/ENA primary metagenome ERZ778019 (study PRJEB29350, sample SAMN05389821) | bioreactor metagenome | isolation source: Ammonium sulfate bioreactor | place: South Africa: University of Cape Town | collected 2014-03-17 ... | reverse complement strand
TAAAAAGAGAATTTTTAACACTCTTGCTTCTAGGAGCCGGCCGGAAAGGGTTAACAAAAACTTTCCACTCAAACAGCAAAAATATTAATCACAAAAAATCTATTTCACTCAAAAATCTCTCAAAATACTTTTGAAAAAAACAAAAAAAGAAACATTTTCACATTTCAATTTGTTAATTTTTTTGTAATTATTAAAATAAATTCATCAAGACTTATGAAGACTCTTTTAACTTTCGAATATTTCGAAGAATTTCTCTTCGAAATCTTCGACTAACAATGAAAATGAGACGATCTTTTCAACAAGTTTTTCTTCGGTACTTCAATGATAAAATCGAATTCGAACAAGAATATCATCGACATCAGTTCTCTCTATTTGACAATTTCAAAATTCACTTTCAATCAGTCGAAAGTCAAATAAAACTCAAAAATAAATTTAGGAAAATACGTTGAGAACAAAGAAAAATTGAAGACAATCGTGTATGAATTGTAAAATAAAAGATTTATTTGTGTTTTGAAATAAATTCAACGAAAAATATTTTTCTGTCATTGATCTTTGTTTTATTTAAAAGAAATTTTATTTAAATTAAACGAAATTCTTTTTTTTCAATTTTTATCAACAGAAAATTGTTGAATTCGATGATTCTCACAGTCGCCAACATAAAGATTATTCTTAATATCAAATGATAGACCCATTGGATAGCTAAACTGATTTGATCTTTCTCCTCGACCATTTCCACCAAAAACAACTCGACCTTCTTCACATCCTGGTGACCAACACATTATTCGATTATTCCCATAATCAGCCACATAAACATCACCAACTTCATTCACAATTAATCCTTCTGCCTGATTTAATCGTTTTAAATTATTTCCTTGACCTTGTCCACCAGCAACAACAATTCCTTCGCGTGCACCTTTTAACCATTTCATCACACGGTGATTATCCGAATCTGAGACATAAACAGTCTCTTCTCGATCGATGAAGAGAAATGTTGGCCAACTGAGTTGATTGAGTTGACCTCCTTCTCCATTTCCACCTGCAACAATTGTTCCTTGTTCTCCTATTTCATCTTTTCTCCATCTTCGAACTTCGTGTTTCTCATAATCAGAAACAAACAAATCTCCATTTTCATTCATCATTAATCCAAAACATGAAATATTCGGAATGATAACTTGTTTGTTCGTTGGATTTTGTAAAGACCATCGAACGACTCTTCTGTTGCCCCAATCACAAATAATCAAAGATTTGTTGTTTTGATCGACAATGACATCACTTGGACTATTCAATTGATCGATTCTGCCTCCTTCTCCATTTCCTCCTGCAACAATGTCTCCGTCATTTTCACCTAATTTCCATTTAACAATACGATGATTGTCCGAATCAGCAATATAAATCGATTGTTGTTTATGATCGACATAGATCCCTCGAGGATGCTTGAGTTGATTTAATTCGTCTCCTTGTCCATTACCTCCGGCGATTGTTTTTGCTTGTTGTTTCCATTTGAGTTCTAAACGATGGAAATTAACTTTTTTGATCCTGACGAAAAACAAATCTTTTAAGAGAAATTTGAACTCAGTTGATTGATGAATTTTTCTATGAGAGAAAATGTTTGTTGTCAGATATGACCGTGAAAAGTTCGAATGATAAATTCGTTTTGTTGATTCAAATTTAAAACAAAAACATCGTAAGCCGGAAAAGTGATAAATAAGACTGATAAAACTTTTTTATTCGATTCGATAGAGAAAAAGATTATAGAAAGAATCAATCATTTTTTTCCATCAAAAAAGAAAACAATCCTAAACTAGCATCAATCGAAATCATAAACAACCGTTTTTCATTTCAACATAAGAACGGAGATGTCAATGTATTGAAACAGAAAGAAAAAATGAAAAACAACCAACAAATTTTTTTTATTTATATAACGCAACAGAGAAAGAACAAAAACGTACAAGTCAAACACTAGTGATTAGTCCCTTGTTCTTCCGATATCGTTCATCATAAAACCAGCGACATCATTCTTAGTGCCGGGGAAAGGGATCGAACCTTTTGAAGTCTGACAACAGAACAGAGATTTTACAAGAACAAATAACAAATTCAACGATTTTTAAACAAAATCAAAATTTCGAATAACAACACATTTTCAAAGCTAATATGAAATTCGAATTTTTCATGTTCGATTTCAAAAAAATAGACAACTGATTTGTGTTTTTTAAATTTATCCTCTCACCAATTTGACTTAATCAATTTTCAATTGCGAAATAACTCACCTGATACGTTTGGTTTGACATCTAAATTTTTCATAGCTGTTGCCAATGATTGTTTCTTATCTTCATCTTCATCTTTATCATCAATTTCAATCAAATGAACAATATGTGAGCCATCTGGTCGTTTCAAAGGATTTGCTTTAACTTGAAATTCAGTTCCACTTCTTAAAATAACTTCATCTTCATTTTCATATTCGGTATAACCGGAAACTTTTTTCCCATTAACAACTTCAATTAAAAATAAAGTTGCATTATTTTTATTTAGAAGAAACGTTTCAACAACATTGACAGATGATGAACAAGAACTAACAGACCACCATGTAAAAATTTGATTTTTAGTAAAATTCTTTCCAATATCAAGTGGAACACCTCTCCAAACTGATTCTTTAACAGTTGGTAAAAGATCTAAAGCTGAATTGAATAATTTCAAATAAGGAAACCAAATTTTCAAAGTTTGTCTATTTTCTGATCTCAATGCTAGATTTAAAACTCGATAAAGAGTGGTTTCTCCCCATTCCATCGTGTAAATATAAATTGATGCTGATTGATCTTGTGAAAGTCCATGTTCATTTGGATATGTGCAATGTTTTTTAGCTATTTTGATATAACGAGATAATTCTTTGATTTGTGATTCAATTAGTTGAAGAGCTTCGTCAATCGAAACGAGTTGTTCACTATGAAAACCATAAACAGGAGGAAGCCGTTTAAATGAATAATCGATATCACCAAAACGATTCATAACGTAGAAAATAATCTTAAAGAAAAGAAAAATTTTCTAATTTTTTTTCCAAATTGCTAAAAAAATGTCCTAATTTAAATTCTATTCTAATTCTTCCTCAGATTATTTTGTGAATATTCACTTTTTAGTAAAATGACTGTTCATCATTAAATTCTCTCAAAATATGTCGATCTCGATTATCTTCTGAAATAAAAATATTTATTTCTATCTAGAAAACTTTAAATAGGTAATGTCAATATGATTTTGAATTCTTTATTCGTTAATTTTTCAACATTTTATCAACAATTTCAAATGTTACGTATCTTTCCCACAAGTCCATTATTCCTCAGACACTTGTTCTTTTCTCTTTGACTGAAAAATGAAATTCAACGGCTTACTTGAAATGTAAAAAAAACTTTCTGTTTGTGATTTAACAAGTGTTGACAACAAAGCAAAATTGATTTGAAATGAATGAGAAAAAATTATTCAAAAGAACGTTTTTAATCAATCGATTTCTCTGACAAATATTCAACTTTTTATTTTCCCTTCGATATGATTTGTTTCTTCATCGAATCTACACTTTTTTAAATTAGACTCAACAAAAAAATACTCATAGCAACGGTTCGACATTGATTTCTACATCGGTGTGAAGCTACTACTCTGAAATTAAAATTTTCATTGGTCAAAAAATCACTCAATGAGAATTCAAGAAACCATAAAATACCAGTAAGAGCTCAGAAATTAGACGATAGATTCCCTAGCAAGCATTCTTTCATTCACAAATCCAAACAACGGGTCTAGCAAACCACCAATTTCGGCAACTTCCATCCACTACCACAGCCACATAAAAATCCCCTATGCCGAATCTGCAACAAAAAGAAATTCAATCTTCACTAATAACCCAAGTATCTGTAACGAAATAATATTCAATAGATGCTCTTGTTGTTATGAGAGTTCGGGCAGTTCTCTCGATTGATGAAACTTATATGTGTGAGTTAGTGCCTTTTGGCAACTATGACCGGTTTCGACCTTGCTAAAGGGTCTCATCAGATAGTTTTGACTGTATATCTAGAGCTATTCGAATGATTTCGATGGAACATATTGATGGTCACATTTTAGTCGAGTACTATGTAGAGTATAAGTAGTTTAGTTAATGAGTCGGTATTCAGAAAGGTATAAAGATTGATAGAATGAGATTAGTTTTCGATTTTTTTATTTGTTTCAGTTTGTCAGTTTATATGATTTACATTAAAAAAATTTGTCAATAGAAAACGGAAGGCTGTTTTTTGGTATGTTGTGTTAGACATCCGATTCGATTGCTTGGTTCAATTGACGACACCAATCGAGTTGATATGGATAGCCGTATTGTATGCCATGGCTCCTCGATGATATGCATCTCTAATGGTGATTTAGAGGAGCCATTCGGATATTTGAATTGTTGACATGACTCACAACTTCGGATGTGATCTGAGACATCTTTTCTCATGCTCTACCAGGATGTCCTGCCGTTGGATGATTGATCTATGATAATGTCCGGATGGTTTCCTTTAGCTTAGGGTCTTTTTGCTGCTCAGATTTAATGTCTTCCAATAAGCTACAGTTTTTCCATAGATTCAATGCGATAGTTGTATCAACTGAGTTTAGAAGATTCATTGCCGGTAGAGGGTAACGAGAAAGTGCGTCAGAGTTTGAATTAGTTTTCCCTGGTTTATATTTGATGTCGACTATGTTAAATGCTGATAGATTGATCACCCATCTAGCTAATCGTCCTGATAAATCTTTCATATCGAATAACCATTGAAGTGCTCGACAGTCCGACCGAATATATAAGGTAGTACCTTCTAAGTAAGAGCGGAAATATTTCGTAGCCCAAAGTATAGCTAGAGCTTCTTTTTCTGTTGGGAAATAATTTCGTTCCGTTGCTGTTAGAGTCCGACTCGCATAAGCTATCACAAATTTTTGATTGTCGTATTCTTGAGTTGGAACTGTTCCAAGTCCGTAATCACAGGCATCCAATTCCAGGATAAAAGGTCTGGTTTGATTCCATTTGGCGTGACAATGTGTCCTAAGTATTATAGTTTTGTACGACAAAATTCACATTTAGAAGCTTTAAGTGTTAGTCCGCCATCTTTCAATCTATCAAAGACATTCGATAAATCTCACAAGTGTTGATCAAATGTCGGCGAGAAGATGATGATATCATCTATGTAGACGAGGCAAGATTGCCATTTGATACCGGCTAAGACTATGTCCATCAGACGCTGAAAGGTGGCAGGAGCGCTTGAGAGACCAAAGGGCATCACTAGAAATTCGTAAAGGCCCCTGTAGGTTATGAAAGCTATTTTGTCTCTGCTATCCCGGTCTATTTCTACCTGCCAATATCCGGCATGTAAGTCTAGTGTGTCGTCGACACGTGGATCGGGTAAGCGGTTCGAATTGTTTTCGCATTAAGTTTCCGATAGTCTACACAGAATCTTAGAGTTCCGTCTTTTTTTGATGAAAGCACAGTTGGAGCTGCCCATGGGCAACGAGAAAGAGCAATTTGCTTCGTTTGCAATATTTCTTCTAATTGTTTATCTACTATAGCTTTTTATCGGACTTTAGTTCGTGCTACTTTTGACTATTTGAAAGATTTGAGTGAACTTTAAGATGTTTTGGAAGAATGAATAAGCGCATTACTTTGTAAAATTATAATAAAATTATCTTGAACCAAGAGATTCTTCTTTTTCAAATCCAAAAACTTCTCTAGTGACCCACGTCAAAACAAAACACTTCTGTTTCTCTAAGCTGTGATCTTCACAACATTTTCATCATTTATTAGCGGTTCTTGGTTCAAATCGTAGCCACAAATACGATCATCACGAAGGTAACCTCCTTCGTTTCGTTGTAAGAAAAGCCACATGAAATACTTTTTCAAATACCATATAAATTTGTTTGAAGTACCGCGCGACCTGCCAGACATTGCAGTGACTTGACGAACGTGTTCAAATCTTTTCTTGCGTACTTGTTCAAAGTGTGCGAATACAATTGAATAGCCATATGCAACGGATTTGTCATCAGTAAGAAGTCGAGCAAGATATCCAGCATCTTCGAATGCCTGAGCTGCACCTTGACCGCTATAGGGAGGAATGCAATGAGCTGCATCACCAATTAATAACACACGATTCGTGTGCCACGTTGGAAGATCTGGGATCATATAGGGTGCCCATCCACGCATACTTTCTACTTTTGTCTTCGCGAGAATGTCTCTGACAGGCTAAAACGAAACCATAAATTGATGAAAACAATCGAAAATAGGGAACTCTACCTGTTGTGCATCGGCATATAACGCGCGTATCTCTTCTAATGCTACTCCTGAGCTTAAATATTCCAACCAACCTTCTCGAGATTTTTCAGGCACAGCATGCTGAATACCCCAATTGATACTGTTACCATCTGGTGTAAATGGTAACAAAAGCAAAGTTCCACGATGAGAAAAGACCAATCCCGGAAGAGTGAGGTCTTGCCAATCGATTTCATCACGTTCTACACTGCCACCAAGACCATATTGACCCGAATAGATAGGTGTGGGTGCTCGATCACCTAAAACATATTCACGAACCTTCGAATGAATTCCATCAGCTCCGATGACGATATCTCCGTTCATTGTTCTTCCATCTTGTAATGTAACTTCAACATTCACATCTGACTCGATAATCTTGCTGATTGTACTATTCCAATGTATGGTGATCAAGTCCGGATAATCGTTTGTATATTGTAACAATGCATCAATAATGGCTGGTCGACTAATTCGTAAAGCCGGATATCCATATGCATTTCGATCACCATTCACTACACCACCAAGTCTCCAACCATCGTCAGAATAGAACTCAATATGTTCATACTCAAATCCTGCATTGCGGATTCGATCATAAATACCGATCGTTTTATCCAACACAAGTAATGCATTGGGCGCAAGTGTAATTGAGCCGCCAAGATTTGTTGGTGCCGATCGAATTTCAAACATTGTTGATCGAATATTACCTTTGGCAAGTGCAATGGCCAACGAAAGACCTGCTACACCTACTCCATTGATTAGTACATGTTGAGCTGGCATATTCATACAAACGAAGTAACTATATTTTCTCTTTGTTTGTCACATCTTACGTTTTCGTTCTCTTTATAAATGCGTACTGCGTCTTGCTGTTTCTCTTATCTTCTGAGTCACGTTCGTACGACGCACGAACCGTACGTTTACGACCTTTTTTCTTTTCTGTAAGTGTGCCTCTAATCTTTGTAGCTTACTTAAATATGACTAATAGTTCTGGCAACGCTATTCCTGATTTACTGAATGGATACTCTACAACACGTTACTAATAAAAATCTTCATTTAACTTATGATGATATTATAGCTGAGACATTCCTCTCTCACGGTACCATGCCACGACCGGTTCTATATTCAATTGTAGATGATAAATTCGTTGGTTGATATTTAATTTAGGTTTATCTAGAAGAAAAGAGAATGTTTTAGTGAAATTTTATTCCAGGAATAAAGATATATATAGTGTATTTCATCGGATGTATAATGGATAATATTTGTGAGAGAAAGAAATGATCTGTAGATATTTTAGCTCTATTAAACGTACTGTTAAATTCGAAATGTTATCTTCTGATTCTTTTTGGTTTATTGCGTAGAAAGGGCAGTTGAGGTTTTTTATGTATAAGTTCTACGAGCAATAACTAAATGAGAATACCCATTGTATAATAACTTTAATTTGATTAATCTTCTTTCATATTCAAATTGTTCAATCATAGATAAATATCGAACTGCCCGTGAAAGTTTAGTCTGTATAATATTCCGAAAGATATGTGAATGATGATCAGAAATAAATAGAACTATATACGGTTCAGCTGATGGTTTATGAAAAACTGATGTAAATAAAACACCACCTTGATTTGTTACAAGAACATCTAAGAATGGAAGACTCTGACTAATTTTATATTCCAATTTAATATTCGGATGCCAGTAGTTTGCTTCATTTAGAAGTTTATGTAATTCGTTTTTCGATCTATTCCATGTTAGGAATGTATCATCAATGAGAGAGAGAGAGAAAGAAAACGAAAAAATAACAACAGGGAGAAAAAAATGTGTATGTTAGAGTGCTCTCTAATAGCATCTATAAAACTAATTTCAATCATACATGCGAAGACCAAGAGTAAATATCTATTAATTGGTGTAAAGCTTCGATGAAGTCTCGATTACAAATTTCTAAAATATTTGCAGTACCAATCAAAAGAATATTATTGAGATTAACCATCCCATCGGTCTCAGCTAAAAGTTAAGTTGTCACATTATCGTGAACACTATCTCGTACTGAGCTACTGTATGTTCGATTTTTACACACTGCATCAATCTCATCTAATACAATAACATGTAATCTTCTGCTTACGCCAGGACGTTTTTTTCGGATTCTCCAACTAACGATGAAAGTATTTCTGGGCTACGCACTACTATCGGCTTTGCTTTCAATGTTTCACAGATGGTTCTAGCAGTCAAACTTTTTCTAGTTCCTGGTGGTCCACATATCAATACTCCTCTGGTTTTATTGTAATTGATTTTAGCAACAAAGCTTTGAGGATATGAACGTGGCAGCAAGACGTCGGCAAATATTTGTTCAAATACATGTCCCATTCCACCAATTCGACCTTGACTACACCATATTTAGTCAAAACTTCTACTTGCTTTTCTTTTGAAAATATGTCATCCATCGGATTAATATTAACATAATTTGTATTGCGCGTACCATAATATATATCTGTATCTATCACCGTACGTTTCGTCATATTTGAAGCTTTGATAAGAACGTTGAATTAGAAACAATGAGAAGAGCAATTGTAAACGTTTTCTATTCTCCACTGAAGAAATTATCAGGCACGTATGGAAAGAAAGAAAAAAAATCGACAAAAAATACTGTTCTTCACACATTTATACAAAGCAGTATTAACGAAAAAGATGAAAGCTAGACAATGAACGTCGACAATGACTTGCACAATGCGTAATTTACGTTCAAGTAATATCTTGTACGATACTTGTTTATCTGAGAATCGTGCAGATTTTTTTCTGTTAATTTTAACAAAACTTAAAGATGAGAGTGTCAACTACCTTTCATTACAAGTGATATGTAATGAGATACATGACATTATTGATCAGCATGTCGTTCCGGATGTTCCTATAGTGACATTTCAAGAAAACATTCATTGTGTTGACGAACATGCAAAAGAAATTATTGAAGATTTTACAATGATACCCACGAATGAAATGGTTCGAGCTCAAATAATGGGTGATGGAGATTGTTTATTTCACACATTACGAATTTTTTATCCAACAATGACTGTTGATGAACTTCGTGTCCGTTGTATCGATGAGCTGTGTTCATATGAGCAATATTATGAAGCTATCAAAGATCAAAAAGGTCTTGATCTTGTCGACGATGAATCTATCCAGGATCATGTGATGAGGATAATCAATGATTATCAATACACTGGAGTCGTGTAATGTGGTCAGGATCTAACAAGGAGGAAGAACGAATCTGGCGGCCAAATCATTTTATACCCTTACTTGACGTTGCTCGATCCAATCCTGATGTAGAAGTTACAGCTCACTTTCAAACTAGTGGTGCTGATCAAAAGTTTTTTTGCTGAACGAAAAAAGAGGAAGTTCTGTATAAAAGTTGAGATCTTTCCTAAAGATCTAAACCGAAGACCACAGAAACCATATACTTCTATCTAAATCTCCGATAGTTTGTGTATATATGAAGTTCCTACCAAAATTTCATTGGGCAAAACTCTTTATTTAAAAATTACAATGGGCAATTCAAAAAATGAGATGGGCAATCACTTTCATTGACACCTCCTGAACATAATCGATAACAAACAAACAAATCGAGATCTGTTTCTGTACGCACCACATAAAGAGAAGAATATAAGTCCTCCAGTAGCATTTAATGCATCTCGCATGATCGAATATTCGACTTCAGCTGGCCTACCACCTGTATGCTGACAAGTGTCCATTTTTACATAATCCACATTCCAACTTGCATAAGTTTTGCATCTTTCACTTCATAACCAGAAACGTAAAGAAAATAAACGTATACTACGTAATTACTATCGACTCGTATATGCCTATATAGAGACCAAATTTAAGTCCTTTCGAATGAACATAGTCAACGAGTGATGGAATACCATTTGGAAAAGTAGTCGGATCTGGCTGAATATTCCCTTGTGCGTCTTGGCTCATTTGACAACAATCAGCAAGATTGACTAAAAAAATTTTAAAATAGACTTATCTGTTTATGACAAAAAAACATACCATATTGATAACCAACTTTCGTCAAACCTGATGCTACAATGGCATCTGCTGTTTTTCGAACGATATCCTCATTAATACGACAACGAAAATGATTCCAACTATTTCATCCTTGAGGGTTGAGAGTGAGAATGTGTAATGTTTAAGGGCAGTAAGTTCTTTTTTCATTATGACGTCAATTATACATCTATTATGATATTCTATTTTTTAACACTTTGTTTTTTTGTATGCAAAATGTATCAAGACGTATAAAGATTATTCTTATATGAATTAGCTAAATACTGCATTGGTTACGTTTCTAGTTCGTATTCTCAAGAGTCGAAAATTGAAAATGATGGCCTTAAACCCATATTTTTGCTAATCGTTACTGTTATCTTGATGTATCAGAGGCATATAAAGTTCCTCACAAAAATCTTGTTATTCAAAAACTGTGTTATATAGGTCTGCTATCGAATTGAAATCTTTCTTTCATATTATAAACATATATTGTTCTTCCGATAATATTTTTAAAACAAAACCGAATTATAATTTCCTTTTGTATAGCTTTGCGAAAAGGTCGTCACTTTTATGTTTAGTACTATTGCTATGTATTCCTATTCTGATAAAATTTTCATTAAGCCTTTCAAGCATCATATACAACAACAAAAAAAAGAATAAATATACTGCTTCCTCTGGTAATTTAAATATTGGTCTCGCGGGACCCACCATCAATACCTTACCTGTAATGAAATGAAGATACCGTCGAAGGATTAAGGAATTCATTTTTTTAAATGTCCAGCACTAAATGATCTCTACTAATTATCTAGTTATTTGTCTTTTCTTCTTGATTCTACGCTGCGGACATTTGTTTCTACCAATTAAAAAAAATGTCCGCAATCAAGAAAACACGATTGCGAATTATCCCTCGTTAGAAAAAAACGTAAGCATGTGTCATACGTAAAATTAAAGTAATGAATACGATAAATCATATGTGATTGCTTCAAGTAAACATTTTATATTGGAGAAATCGAATAATCACCTACTATTATCGCTTGCTATTTTTACCATAAAAGAGAGAGAACGAACCTGTATACATTACAAAATAGATATTATCGATAGTGATCGGTAAGTAGTTTGATTTCATTATAGAAAGTTTTTTTTCTCTCAATACATTAACATTGCTACTGATTATACACTATAAAAAATCTACGAAATCTTTAAGAATCTTGTCTCCGCTATTCCAAAATCTATATTAGTTTAGAAATATCCGATCGATGAGAAATTGACACCCGTTAGTTCAATTTATTCAATAGAAATTATGTAAAAAAAACTTAGCATTTTTCTCTTTCAAAGAAATTGTATCTCTTTCAAAAATGAACCATTCTATTTATAGTGACAAGATGACCAAGATTTTAACTACAATTCCTAGTGGAGAAAAAATCGGCATTGCTTACTCTGGTGGACTTGATACAAGTACCGCTGTACTATGGATGAAAGAGAAAGGTGCAAAGCCTTATACCTATACCGCAAACTTGGGTCAACCAGATGAGACTGATATCGACGAAATTCCTTCCAGGGCACTATTACTTGGTGCTGAAAAAGCAAGATTGATTGATTGCCGTGAACAGCTAGTTAATGAAGGGCTTGTGGCGTTGGCTTGTGGTGCTTTTCATATTAACACGGGAGGAAAAAAGTATTTTAATACTACCCCGCTTGGCAGGGCAGTAACTGGTACGATGCTGGTAAAAGCAATGATGGACGATGAAGTTAAGATCTGGAGTGATGGCTCTACCTATAAAGGAAATGATATTGAAAGATTCTACCGATATGGATTGCTCGTGAATCCCAAATTGGAGATTTACAAGCCTTGGCTTGACGAAAAATTTGTCCGTGAACTGGGTGGCAGGACCGAGATGAGTGAATTTCTTCACAGTAGAGATCATAGCTATAAAATGTCTATGGAGAAGGCTTATTCCACGGATTCTAATATTTGGGGAGCTACTCATGAAGCAAAAGACTTAGAGTTCCTTGATCAATCAATGAAAATTGTTGAACCTATTATGGGAGTACCGTTTTGGCGTTCAGATTGTATGGTCGAGCCTGAATTAGTAACAGTTCGTTTTGAAAATGGTCTACCAGTATCGATCAACGGCAAACGATATGACGATAAGATAGAGTTGGTACTATTGGCCAATCAAGTTGGTGGAAGACACGGGCTTGGTATGTCAGATCAGATTGAAAACCGGATTATTGAAGCAAAAAGTCGCGGCATTTACGAAGCTCCAGGTATTGCCTTGCTTCATATCGCTTACGAACGATTGCTTACTGCAATTCACAATGAGGCCACACTCGATAACTATTTTACTTTGGGTCGAAAACTTGGAAGATTGCTTTACGAAGGTCGTTGGTTTGACCCACAAGCTTTGATGTTAAAGGAAAGTATCCAACGTTGGATTGGTTCCGTCGTTACTGAGGAAGTACAAATTGAGCTGAGGAGAGGAGATGATTATTCAATTATTAATACAATCGGTGATCATCTTTCTTATCAACCGGAAAGGTTGAGTATGGAGAGTGGTATGGGTGAATTTGGTCCAGTTGATCGAATTGGTCAATTAACAATGAGAGTTCCTGATATTACTGATACACGAAAGAAACTTTCTGCTTATGGTGAACAAGGATTTATCAAAGTTTTTGACATTAACAAAACAGGGCTTTAAAACACATTTAAGAAACTAAATAAAATATTCACTTCAGTAGTACAACAAGAAAAACTAATCAGAGATCCTAAATATCAATCCCTTTTACTCTTGTGACTAGCTCGATCAATCATCAGATGAAATTCAATGATTCGATAGTATGACATGTGTATAAATTCTATCTGAAACAAAAAAAAGACAAGTTTGACTTGTTGTCATTGAAATACAGAGATGTATAAGTTATAAATGAAGATTTTTTTATTGTTTTGATAGGTGATCTAGTTTTAGTTCACGTTTTGTGTGTTTTTATAAAGTAGAAAGAGAATTCAACTTAGTAGCAAAGTTAGTTTGAATGATTGTTTGTTTTATCTGTTAATGTAATATATATGGTAAATCCGCAGTATTTTTTCATGTTGTTGCAAGAAAAGCGGAATGAAGTATTTGTATTTGTATTGAATTTTTCTTAATATTTTCGATTTATTCAAGGATAAGAATATAATTAGACACAACTATTCTATAAAAAATACGTTGTTGTTTAATCTATCAGAGTGCTTGTAAACTTCGAAAACGTTTATTTCAGCAAAAGCATATTGAAAATGTTGAGGGTGAAGTTCAGTGAGGTTCAACAAAATAGACATTCATCAAGCGATACCGCAAAACTTTTGGTACACCCGGTAGATTAAACGAGATTTCAATCATGAACATTCGATTTAATTTAATACAATGAAGATATCCTCAAGTTAAAAAGTCTTTCGACTTAACTTGTTTTATGTTGATTCGAATCAAATCGCACGTTTTCTTATTTGATCAGATCCAATTCTTCAAAAGCAAATTAAAACTTTGTTTTTTTTTCTTTTTTTGAACATTTTGCTAAAAACTAAAAAAAAAATAAAAATAAATTCAATAGAAAATTTCTTCGTTTATTTCTTCTCGAATTTTGAATGAAAATATTTTTACAAATTTGGATTTTATCAGTTTTATTCGTTGATCTTTTCCAAGGATCATCAAGTTAGTCAACTAAAACACATTTTCATTTCACTTTTCAACAGAAATTAAAACGTTTTGTCACACTTTTTAGTCATTTCATACAATCAACCCAAATTCTGTCAAAATCCTTCTTGGAATACTAATGCAATTACTTTTGCTGATAGTACCGTAGTTGGTTCAATACCAACAGATATTTTCATCGATCGAAACAACAATATTTATGTACCGAATCGTGTTAATAAACAACTCATTGTTTGGTTGAATAATACTCAGACACCAATCACACTCTTTTTGCGATAACAATAGGTAAGATTCTGATTCCTTCATCTGGTTTAATCATTCGAATTGGTCCAAATACAACGAATAGAACATCATTCGTGTCATTGTGCAGTTGTAGTGATAGTTTTGTCGATATTAATCAGATGTTCTACTGTTCACTTCCGAGTTCTCATCAAGTCGTAACAAAACCATTGAATAGTTCTTCGAATTCATATTTTGTTATTGCGGGAACAGGACAAAACGGATCAACTTCGAATATGCTTCGGAATCTTTGCCGATACAAATAATAATCGAATTCAACTGTTTCATCGTGGCGAATCCAATGCAATAACAGCTGCAGGAACTGGATCAGCAACAATTTCACTCAATGGTCCATGCGGAATTATTTTAGATGCAGATAAATATCTTTATATTGCAGATACGTTGAATCATCGTATTGTTGGAGAAGGACCAAATGGTTTTCGATGTTTAGTTGGATGTAATGTAGTGGCGGCGCCAAGGGGGGGCTACAAGGGGCTGAGCCCCCCCAGAATTTTTTTAAAAGGTTTTGAAAAT
>ERZ778019.2828-NODE-2828-length-14845-cov-12.051859_pt1 | contig 14845 bp, 12 predicted proteins | sample MGYA00375749_ERZ778019 | MGnify/ENA primary metagenome ERZ778019 (study PRJEB29350, sample SAMN05389821) | bioreactor metagenome | isolation source: Ammonium sulfate bioreactor | place: South Africa: University of Cape Town | collected 2014-03-17 ... | reverse complement strand
TTATTTCATTTATTCCATCGATGATGACTTTTCTTGTATTTGTGATGCCATCAAACTTTTACAAAAGAGAGTTCAGAAAAACATTTAATCAACGTCGTATCCATCCTATTTCAAAGTAACAAAACTCATTAATAATTATGTATTGATCCACTTAGTCACATATCTTTCGTAAAAGATAAAATTCTTTGAATTTAAATGATGTTAAAAGTTACTTGGTTCTATTGCTTCAACAAATACGCATCCATGCCGTTTTATTTATGTTATCTATTGATATTTTTGACAATAATATCAATACTCTCATGTATTCTTCTTTTCGAACAGATCATCATGCATGTTGTACGTTATATTTTTTCATTACATCACTATGAATTCTAGTGACAAATACTATCAAAAGTGTGTATTTTTTGTGGTTGTATGTCGTACTTTGAAATAAAATTTTTAATGTCTGTTTCCACTTTTGAATTATCATTTTGAAATATAATATCACTAATTGATGAATCATTGGGTAAAATTGCATTAGAAAATGGAAAATGTTGTCAACAGGATTTTGTGATTCATCGTTTAACCAATGGATGAGTGTTTCGTCATCGTCGGCACTCGTTTATTGTTGTTTCTCCTTTAAAAAGGTTCGACAGCTTTTTTTGTTATGTCGATAATGGATGAAGCTGAATCTCAGCCGAAACAATGTCGAATATGTTTGGATGACGAGCATCCCGATGGTATAATCAGTCCATGTTTATGTAGTGGTAATTCAGCGTATGTTCATCGAGAATGTCTGAATAATTGGCGATCGATGAATAAAAATGGTCGTGGATTTAAAGCATGTGATATTTGTTCATTTGAATATGTTATTGAAACTATTAATACTAATCCTGACGAAGAACGAAAACGTTTGAGAAAATATTATTTCTTTGTTACACGTGATCTTTCACTGATGATGTCAGCTATTCAACTAGTGATCTTAGTTCTCGCTTATTTAATAAAACGAATAGATAAAAACAGTGAACAAATTCCCGAATATTTTCCTCGATATTGTCAAGGTTTTCTTGCTTATTATTTGACTTCTATTGTAATTTTATTATCAATTATTGGCGTGCTTACTCTGTTGATCCTGTGTATTACTGATCGTGGACGTAATATCGGAAATTTCAATACATTTGGTACTGGTGCTAGTAATAGTAAAGGTGGTTTTGCTGGTCTCGTGATAATTTTATTGATCATTGGAATTTTAGTGGTTGTCTTTTCGAGTGTAATGCTTATTCGAAAAATTTTGCAACATCATACAAACAAATTATGGTTGCGACAAGAAGCAGAAAAATATGTTGTTAAAGACTTTCAAGGTCGACGCGAAGAGTTAAATCGACATCGAAATGTAAATAATGCTCAGAGCTGATTTAATTAAAAGAAAATAAAAACTGATTTTGTAATTTTTTTTGTTTTTATAATAAAATTGTTCGAAAGAGTTCGCTTGTACGTATATTTTAGGTGAATGCATCTTGAAGAACATCACGAACTGAATGTCGTTTGGGGTCATTTTCATTGGCTGATTCTTTAGTCGGATCAGGACTATTTTCTGGATTTGTGAATGATCGGCTTCGCCAAACTTCGCCATGTCCATGTATATCCATGCCTGCTACTTGTTCTTCGACTGGCAAACGAATACCAATGATAAAATCCATTGGAAGAAGAATTCCAGCTGTACAAATTGATGCAAAACCAATTGTTGTTAGAATGCCTGCTAATTGTAACCAAAGTTGAAAAGGATTTCCATAGAACGCACCATTGAAACCTTCTGAATTCACATCAACTTGAGTGAATAAACCTGTTAACAGACCGCCTAGAATTGCACCCATACCATGACAAGAAAATGTATCTAATGTATCGTCGACATGTAAAAAATATTTCTTTAATTTTAACCACCAATAAACACCAATAGAACTAATCACTGAAATGAGAAGTGCATAACCCGATTGAACGTATCCAGCTGATGGAGTTACTGAAAAAGAATATGGCGCAATAAGTTTGTTGTCTAGAGTGAATAGGGAAAAACACTTACTTGCAACCATGCCAACAACAAGACCTGAACAAGCACCAGAAATCGATATCGTTCCACGTATAGCATCAGTTAATACCCATGCTAGAAGTCCACCACCACCAGCAATATTTGTATTTACAATTGCTAATGATGCAATTTCTGAAAAAAAAACTTTATATGCATTGAGTTGATTTATATTAACGTACCATCAGCAGTCAAAGCAGCACCACCATTATAACCTGTCCATCCTACCCAAAGAAATCCAGCACAGAGTATCGTAAATGGAAGATTATGTCCTGGAGTGTGCTTTCTCGGATCTAAATTGAACAATAGCAGCTATCAAGAAAAAAGTATTTCATAGTTAATTACCATAATCATGCCGTTTGCCGAGAATAACTGCTGCTACTAATCCACTGACTCCACTGGCAATATGTACAACGGTTCCACCGGCAAAATCCAACGATCCATAGGCTCGTAGCCAACCCGTCGGATAGAACGCCCATCGACATAAAGGATCGTAACAAACTGTTGTCCAAAGAAAAACGAAGAGCATATAAGGTAGCAATTTCATTCGACCAACAACAGCACCACTGATCAATGCTGGAGTGAGAATTGCTATTGCTCCTTGATAGGCTGCATATGTAATGATAGGAAAAGTAATCATATTGACACCATCGGATGAAAGTCCGTAGAGACTCGATGTATGCGATGGAAAACGAAGAGTAGCTGAAATGAGCAAACAACAATTAATTCTTTTGGTTTTTCGAAATTTTTATTCTTCAACCGTATTCAAATGAGCCAAATGCACAGTTGCCAGGTCCGAATGTAAACGAAAATCCGAAGAGACACCATTGTGTCATCACAATTGCAATGCAAATCAGTGAAAGAAATAATTGATTGAGAATATTCTTATTATCAACGAGACCTCCATAGAAGAAAGCTAACGCCGGAGTCCTAAACATAAATCAATGAATTCTTTGTTCCGTTGACTTTCATAAAAAAACAAAGATATCTACATCAAATAGACCAATGCAGTCGACGTCAGCATCTAAAAATCATCATATAAACTCTTCAGTTTTTCTCACTCTCAAACAACTCACCCAAACACTATCTTTTAAATCACTTGTGCTATTCGTGGTGTTCATTTGTAATCAAATGAAATGTTTTTTTAATGTCTGACGCACGTACTTTTAAAAAACATTATATTCTATTTCTAATTCAAACAAAAATAGATGACTGTATTTTTATATTATTTGAATAACTAGCTGCTTATTAATCAGGTGATCACGCTGTTCCTGAATGTACTTAATGAGATTTTTTTTCTATGTATTCGTATTTCGGCTGTTTGTATTTAATCACCGAAACATACAGAAAGAAAAATTCAGATATATGAAATGTCGTCATCTAAACGAAAATAATCAGTTCGAACGTTTGCCATATTTGTCTAACCATTTAAGTTCTTCTTGTACTTTAATCTTGTCATGCCATGGATCATGAATAAGTGCATGTCCTTCATTTGGAAAAATAAGAAGTTCAACAGGTATACCTCGATAATAGAGCGCTCGTTCTAACATATAACTTTGACTTGCTGGTACACGGACATCTTGTTGACCGGTAACAATTAATGTGGGTGTACTAACACGATCGATCTGAAAGATAGGAGATTCAGTTTGATAAATATGCGGAACAGTCCATGGAAATCCTCCGAATAAGTTTTCGATTAGAACAGGTACATCCAATGTCCCCCAAAATGAAGTATGATCAACCGAACCTGAACCAGATAGAGCAGCATTGAATCGTTTAGTTTGTGTGATTAACCAATTGGTTAATAAACCACCATAACTGTATCCTCCAACAGTCAGTTGATATGGATCAACGATACCATCACGAATGAGTTGATCTACTCCAAAGAGAATATCGTTTCCTGGTAGAGACAATGGTCTCGATCGAATTTGATTCATAAATTCATCACCATAACCTACAGATCCTCGATAGTTAGGTTCGAGAACTAACCAACCTTTTGTAGCTGCTAGTGGACCCCATTCAGCAGCATTGTGAATAAGACGGTTCACACTTGCATAATATGGTCCACCATGAATCAAAACTAATAATGGTAAATTCTTTCCTTCAAACTTTCCAAGTGGATAATGTAATAAACCTTCAATTGTTTGACCATCATCTTGATTTTTCCATTGATAAACTTTCACTTTTGGTAGATTTCGTTGAGTAAATAATTGATTTCGATCAGTGATAGCTTCTGCATCGTGCAATTGCTCGATCGTATTGGTTAAATAAATCTCCATAGATTTTTCGTAGGACGAATGAACAAACGCAAATGTATTATGCTTCGATACTTCTAAATATTCATAAGTACCATTCCATCCAGGATGATAAATTAAACTATTATTAATTGTTGATTGGGAATAGATTTGTAATTCAGTACCAATTTGTCCAGTAAAATAAAGAGTTCCATCGGGTGTAAATGTATATCCATAGATATAACCTTGAAAAGATTCAGCATATCGTTTAATTTGTCCATTCGTTAAATCGATTGAATGTAATCGAACTTGACTATCAGTGGATTTCATTTTCGTTGAACTAACGTTAAATGCTCGAAAAAATAGCTCTTTTCCATCAATCGATAGTTTCAAATCTTCTTCTCGTGCTTCACTATGTGTCAAACGTGACAACGAATCGACATTATCGAGATCAATTGAATAGATTTCGAATTCATCGAGATTGTCTCTGATTTGAGATACAAAATTGAATATAAGTTTATTAAGTCCAGAAGCATAAACTAATTCAGCTATTGGGAGTGAAACCTGTTTAATGACGTTTTTCTTGATGATTTCGGATAACTTGTTTGGATTGAGTTTAAGTTCATAAATGATATAACTTTGTTTTGAACGATCATTTCGATATCGAATCACATCTTTCCATTCTTCATCAAGTTCCTTCTTTACCAATGGTGAAACCATTGTGGTAACAAAAAGAGAATAATCATCATCATCTTTCCAAATATAATTCAAAGGAATTCGATTTTCTAATCGAATTGATAATAGTTCGTTGGTTGTGAGTGAATATAAATGGATTTGTTCTTGAGGTTGTGTTTTATTGGATAAAGATAAAGCAATCCAATCCCCATTTGGTGACCATTGTGGTTTCATACTTGGACTAGCCTTATCGGTGATTAATGTTTTAGCTTTACTGTTGAGATCATAAATCCATAACGAGTACACAAATGTATTGTTATCCCATGATGGATATTGAGTTTGATATATTAAAATATCTTTATTTGGTGAAAAGCTTAGAGATGAATAAGTAGTATAATCAAAGAACTCATCAAAAGTAGGAATTGATTTTTCGTTAGCCGCAATAAAAACAATCAATTTGAGTAGAACGAAAAGAAATCGAAGAGTCGTCATCGTTCCGATGCGCATTTCATCAATAACCCAATATCAAAGTCGATCTTTCAAACTTAAATAACAATATGCAACCTTTCTAGGGACTTGTTATTAGAGATAAGCATGCTGACATTTTATTTTTCGCATTTAAACTAAAAACTCGGTACAAGAAAACGTTTAAGCTCGATTGTCGTACTTTTCAAGCCATTTCAATTCTTCTCGTACTTTGATCTTTTGATGCCATGGATCATAACCAAGTGCATGTCCTTCATTTGGAAAAATAAGAAGCTCGACAGGCACATCTCGATAGTAAAGTGCTCGTTCTAACATATAACTTTGACTTGCTGGTACACGAACATCATCTTGTCCGGTAACAATCAACGTCGGTGTACGGACACGATCAAGTTGAAAGATCGGTGATTCAGCTTGATATCTATGTGGAACAGTCCATGGAAATCCTCCGAATAAGTTATCAAGCAAAATCGGTACATCAGTTGATCCCCAAAAAAACGTATGATCAACTGAACCTGAACCAGAAAGAGCAGCATTGAATCGTTTAGTTTGTGTAATCAACCAATTAGTAAGAAATCCACCGTAACTATAACCTCCAACATTCAAACGATAGGGATCAACGATACCATCTCGAATAAGTTGATCTACTCCAAAGAGAATATCCTTTCCAGTTAGAGTTAATGGTCCTGAACGAATCTGATTCATAAATTCATCACCATAACCTACAGATCCTCGATAGTTAGGTTCGAGAACTAACCAACCTTTTGTAGCTGCTAGTGGACCCCATTCAGCAGCATTGTGAATAAGACGGTTCACACTTGCATAATATGGTCCACCATGAATCAAAACTAATAATGGTAAATTCTTTCCTTCAAACTTTCCAAGTGGATAATGTAATAAACCTTCAATTGTTTGACCATCATCTTGATTTTTCCATTGATAAACTTTCACTTTTGGTAGATTTCGTTGAGTAAATAATTGATTTCGATCAGTGATAGCTTTTACATGGTGCAATTGATCGATCGTATTGGTTAAATAAATTTCCATAGGTTTTTCATAGGACGAATGAACAAATGCAAATGTATTTGAATTATGTTGTGATATTGTCAACGATTGATAGGTTCCATTCCATCCTTCGAGATGTTTTAAATTTTCATCATATATTTGTACTTCAGTTCCGAGTTGTCCAACAAAAAAGAGACTTCCATCAGATTTAAATGTGTACTCAATAATACTTCCTTTGAAATTCTCAACATGTTGTTTTGTTTGTCCACTGACGAGATCTATTGAATACAATCGACTTTGGCTATCATTAGTAATCGAATTCGATGAAACTAAACTCATTGTTCGATAGAATACATGTGTACCATCAATTGATAATTGTAAATCTAGTTCATGTGCTTCATTGTCTGTTAATCTTGATAATATAGTTGGATTTTCAAGATGAAGAGAAAATATCTCATGATCACCAATATTTTCGAATAGTGCTGGTAAACAAACGAAAACAAGTTTTTCCAATGAAGGAACATAAACTAATTCAGCTATTGGAAGTGAAATATTGGTAATAATATATTCTGCTACGATTTCAGACACATTGGTTGGATTGAGTTTGAGTTCATAGATCGTATAACTTTGTTTCGAAAGATCGTTTCGATATCGAATCACATCTTTCCATTCTTCATCAAGTTCCTTCTTTACCAATGGTGAAACCATTGTGGTAACAAAAAGAGAATAATCATCATCATCTTTCCAAATATAATTCAAAGGAATTCGATTTTCTAATCGAATTGATAATAGTTCGTTGGTTGTAAGTGAATATAAATGGATTTGTTCTTGAGGTTGTGTTTTGTTGAATAAAGATAAAGCAATCCAATCCCCGTTTGGTGACCATTGTGGTTTTATACTTGGACTTGATTTATCGGTGATTAATGTTTTAGTTTTACTGTTGAGATCATAAAGCCAAAGTGAATGAACAAATGTATTATTATCCCATGATGAATGTCTAGTTTGGTAGATTAATGTGTCATTATGAGGTGAAAAACTTAAAAATGAATAGGTAGTGTAATCAAAAAACTCATCGAATGTATAAATTGGTTTATCATTAGTTGAAATCGATAAACCTATTCGATAATAGATAAGTAGCAAAGAAAAAACGATTGTTTTCATCTGTTCGATTGTTTGACAAATGACTATATTTATTGTGATTACAACAAGAAGGATTAACATAGAAGATTTTGACATTTTCTAATATCAAGGTCGTGTTTTTATTTTTTCTAAAAAGACAAAATAAGGTTGTAAACGTTCATTAGTTGTTCGCGAATTATCACGAGGTTCTTCACTGCAATTGTTTAATTCAAGAATAAAATTAATATAATCTTCAACATATGGATAATATTCTAATCGTACACGAATTTCAGTTTCATGTCCATCTCCTCGAAGTATGTCATTATCAGTCGTCCAATCGAATAAACTCGGATTTGTAGTTGAATGAAATGGATTCATTTCGATGACAATACAATCGAATTGATCGCCTATCAAACCAATATCGATTACATAGTTCGCATATTTCTCAGGAAATGGATCGAGTAATGGCTGAATTTTTGTTTGCCAATATCGAGCAATAGTTGATTTTATTCGTTGAATTGTATCTGCATCTTGCAGATGATAATATTTACAGTAATGATTATATTGTGAAATAGCAGTTAATTTCGATTGATAGACAAAACAACGAAATTCCATTGAAGGATCTAAACGATCATTCCATTCTCGAACAATAATATGATTATTCCAAGTATGATTCACTTTTTCACAGTCTAAAACTTCGTTTAAATCATAATAAATTCGTTCACTCGATAGAATTAAATTCAATGTTTCGATTTCATTTGTTACTTTCAATGAATGAAATTGTGCATAGTACGATGCTATCAGTTGCATATTGGCTTTGCCTTGCACTGTATCGTATTCATTCGAATGTGTTTTTTGTAAGTCAGCTAGTTTTTCTTGATAGATTCGATTGATAATTTGTGTATTCAAAGGTTTACCATCTTTAGGACTTCGTGCACTTAATCGAACAAAGAAGTTCTTTGAAGTTGAATTAAAAACTTGTTCTTTTAATTGTTTTTCGATGAATTCAAGCAATACAATATCATTCGGATCGAGTGATTTAGTTGAAGTATAGCGTGTTTCAAAGAAATGAACAAATGCTTGAGCTTGATCGATAGAAATAGGTATGAATTGCGTAGAAAACGTCTGATCTTGTATAATTCGATACCATGCTTCGACATCAAAAGCTTCATTCGTATTTCGTTTTGCTAATTGCTCGTCATATTTTGTTGTTGCGTGCATGACACTTTCGCTTTGGGCCATTTTGAAAAATATGATGACGTGACACGTTTACTTTTTATCAGCGCATATATGCGTAGGTTTTTTTTTGTTTATTTAAGAACACAATTTATTCAATACAGTAAAATAAGGTTCTTCAGAAGTTGAATGTTGTTCTTTAAGAATATATTCAACGAAATTATCGATATTTTCACAATAATCATGATTGACACGAATTTCGATTTCATTTCCACTTTTGCCTTTGAGTAAATCATTATCAATTCTCCAATCGAATAAACTTGCACCTGTACTAGTTTGAAAAGGATTCATTTCGATGACAATACAATCGAAGTTATCTATTCCTAATAAACCAATGTCAATTACATAGTTCGCATATTTCTCAGGAAAAGGATCAAGTAATGGTTGAATTTTTGTTTGCCAATATTGAACAATAGTTGTTTTAATTTGTTGAATGATATCTGCATCTTGTAGATGATTAAATTTACAGTAGTGATTATATTGTGAAATAGCAGTTAACTTTGATTGATAGACAAAGCAACGAAATTCCATTGAAGGATCTAAACGATCGTTCCATTCACGAAGAATAATATTATTATTCCAACTACTGTTGTTGACTTTATAACAAGCAAGTGCTTCCAACAAATCAACAAAGACACGTTCACTCGATAGAATAAGACACAATGCTTCGATTTCATTCGTAGTTTTCAATGTATGAAATTGAGCATAGCTGATAGCGATCATTTTTAAATTTGCATGGTTCGATTCATCGGGATATTGAGTTGATAATCGATTGAGTTCGGCATCATAAAATTGATCGAATCGATCGGCATTTAAAGATCTACCATCTTTCGGACTTCGTGAACTAAAACGAACGAAGAAATTCGTTGCAGTGGATTTTGAAATTCGTTCTTTTAATTGTTTTTGAATTGATTGAATAAGTTTAATTCCATTCTTCTTGAGTAGACATTTGGAATTATAATATGTTTGATAATAATCAATAAAAGCTTGTGCAGTCGATGTGTCAAGTGAAATAAATTCTGTATGAAAGGTTTCCTTCTCTAAAATCTTATACCAAGCTTCGACATCGAAATCAATATGTTTTGCTTGTTGTGATACTTGATAATCATACCATTCGTCGGATATTTTAGGTTCATCAACAAGTACACTCGACTTTTGTCCCATGAAGAAAATGAAATGAAATGAAAAAAAAATAAGAAGACGAAGAAATTTATTGAGTTACTGATAGATAAGAAAAAATGGTGTAAGCACATGAGTCATTCAGAAGGCAAAATACGCTACAGCTACTTATTGCTTTTTCTTTTTTGGTAAAGTGAATTCAGCTGATGAATCACCTGCACCTTTGACAGTAATATGAGCACCACGAAAGTGTTCTCCTTTGAATCCAGCTTGTTTCAAACTGAATGAAACTGTTTCTCGAGTAATTTTTGCACAAGGATCATCACCGGTTGTATCAATTAATGTTGTTATACATTGCGGAGGAAATGAACTAGCACATGGACCATGTTCCAATTTAAATTTATGTCCACTACAACCACCATATGTAACATCGATTTCGATTTTCTTTGTTTTTGTATTGTAACGTCCACCAAGAATTTGACGTGTTTTTTTCGTTGAAATCACATCGAAACAGATGCAAAGAATACAAATTACGACTAAGAATTTCATTGTTTACATTCTCTCCTCTCGTTCTCTTTATTTATATATACATCGAAAGAAAACATATATAGTAATAAGAGACTAGATAAGATAAATCAAACGATTAAAACAAAACGAAATATTGTTCCTGATAAAGTATAAACAAAGAAACTGATAGCACAAATGTTAAATATTGTATTTTCGATAGAATAGAGTTTATAAACGTCAATAGGAAAGACAAATACAATGAACATGATCACCTTGGAATATACGTACATATACTCGATTATCAAAATTGATTATTATCAAAGCCAAGAAATTTCCTTTACATGAAAAAAACGTCACCTCTTATCTTTATGATTCATTGTGGTATATTTCGATGTCGCGTCGTCATTGGGTTTTATTCTAAAGACCAAGATAAAAGTTGCATATGATAGGATATAAAAGGTAGCTGTTTGGTTGTCGAAATAAATTAATTTTCTACTATAATGACTGAAATTAAATCTTCTAAAAAACAATGTCGAATTTGTCTTGGCGATGAACATTCACAGGACATAATTAGTCCATGTTCTTGTAGCGGAAGTTTGGCTTATGTTCATCGAGAATGTCTCGATAAATGGCGAGCTCGAAATAAAAATGGCCGTGGTTTTAAAGCATGTGATATTTGCTCATTTGAATATGTTATTGAAACGATTGTTGATCATCCTGATGAAGAATTAAAACGTTTGAAAAAGTATTACAAATCCGTTGCACTTGATTTAGGTGCAATGCTACTATACAGTCAATGTGTTATTATTGTCTTGACTTATTATCTAAGAGCAGTCGATAGAGAAACACATGGCCATTATCAACATAATTTTCTTAGTTATTATTTATACAGTGTTGTGATTTTTGTTGCTTTTATTGGCTTTATCACTGTTATTATTTCTATTAGCAAAGCATATGAAAACGTTTTTGATGCTTCGAATTCCAGTACATCAACGACGAGGAGTTCTACATTATATTTTCCTCGACTGCACAGATTGTCTGCCAATGATCCACAATCAGTCCCTAGCACATCCAAGTCTACTGCTTCTACTGGTACTAAAAAGAAACATGATATTAATGCCTATACTATTATATTGCTCATCATTGTTGTCATCTTCTTCATCTATGGTGTTTTTGTGATATTGAAAATTATCAAGGATTTAATAAAATCTCATGCAGATGAATTATGGTTAAAACAAGAAGTGAAGAAATATATCGTCAAAGATTTTCAAAATGAAAGAGACGAATTCAATGATTGTATATAAAAAGACTGCATATTTTTACACGTGATTAATCACGATAATTTTCACGTCAAGGACGATGACTGTTTGTGTTTCTTTTTCGTTATTTTGTATTTTGAAAATAAATTTGTTTTGCACGTATGACTGAAACCGAATCACCAAAAAAACAATGTCGAATATGTTTGGATGATGAACATCCAGATGATATTATTAGTCCATGTTTCTGTAGTGGTAATTCAGCGTATGTTCATCGAGAATGTCTCGATAAATGGCGAGCTATTAATAAAAATGGTCGTGGTTTTAAAACATGTGATATTTGTTCATTTGAATATGTTATTGAAACTATTAATGATCGGCCAGATGACGAAAAACAACGATTAACAAAATATTATATTTCCATTGCACGTGATCTATGCATATTAATATTATTTATTCAATGCATTATCATTGGCATAGCTTATTTTTTAATGAAAGTCAATGAGAAAAAATATGGCTATCGTATCAATTTTTTAACTTGTTATTTATACGGTGTCGTATGTTTCTTTGTGTTTATTGGTATCATGTCTATCATTTTTCGTATCTATCAAGCATGTGTGTCCCCTCATCCGATTAATACTTCGAATAGTACTTCTACTAGAACTACGACAAGACATTGGAGATCACGTACACGTAGTAATTCTAGTGATGGTGGAGCATTATTAATCATTTTTGTTGGCATCTTGTTTACCGTTGGTGTTTGCGTTGCAGTCAATATATTATTTGGTTTTGCTAAATATTTAATCGAAACTCATAAAGATAAATTATGGTTACAACAAGAAGCAAAGAAATATGTGGTCAAAGATTTTCAAGAACAAAGAAACGAGTTGAACAAATATAAAGCGAATTAATTTTGACTGTTTTATCTAAAAATCTACTAATAATCGGAAAAACATCGTAAACAAGACAATAATCTTCGAAGGCTTCGTTGATATTGTTTAGTAGATTTACTGAATTCACCTTGATATAATTTCGATGGTAGAACAAAAATAATAAAGATTAACATTGACGGTAGAAATGAAACTAAGTATCCAATAAGATAGATCCATGGACTAGTATTTGTTTGCATACAACCAGCAAGAAATGAAATGATTAAACGTGGTAATGATAAGATGATTAGAATACATGGCGAAATTAATAGATGACGATTCTGATGAATTTGTTCGTAGAATATCTGATGAAGTGATTGATCAGTGTGAAGATTTCGTCTTCGTTTAGTTGCTAAAATAATAATGATCAATGGTGCAATAATATTCAATATAAACGGTACGAAAAAATGAAACATATGAATAAATTGATTGAAAACAAGCAATTGAGATGAATAAGAAACAATACACCAAATACGTTTCTGATTTTCATTACTATTATCATCAGCTAATTGACGATGAATAGGATCGTAAATATTCGATAGAATTGTCAGTAAAGTAAGACAACAAATAGTATATTTAGCTATTTGAATACTTTTCTTTTGATTAAAACTTACTCCTTTAATAACACTAAATGCTCGTTCCAAAGCAACAAAACCATTTAACCATCGATCCATATTCAAACAAACTTCTAATAGATAATCGAATGAATAACATTGAATATTGAGAAATATCCGATTAGTAATCGTGCCCATTTGTGCATGTAATAGAATTGAAAATTTCAAAATTAACATAATCGAAGTTAGAAATGACGTGATTGTAGATGCATAGAGATAATATCCACAACCTACTTTACGTGTTTCATGACTTTGAAATGTAATAAAACATAAGATTCCATTGATAATTCCAACAAGAGAAACAATAATAATGAATGATAAAGTTATTTTAACAATTGAAGGTTGATGATTGAGAGGAACATTTGGTTGAATATGAAAACCGATGATACCATCGAGTGAAAGATCAAATAAACTTGATTTAAATTGACATAATGAACCATATGAACAATTTCGACATGCACATCGAAATGTTTGAGGACAATGAACATCATCTTGTGTACATTGGCCATTATTTTGACAGGTGCTTAATTTAAAACAATTATGAACAAGATTTGTATCAAATGGAAAACAATTAGCAATACGTTGAGAACCGAACTGTTGACACAAACAAAAATGATCTTGATCATAAAAACATGAAATCGATTTTTGACAAGGTAAATGATAGTATTTAATTCGACGAATAGGAGCAAAATTAGCAATTGTATCATTGACATATTCATTCAGATGTCCGCAACGATCGGATGATAAGAGAGTTTTTCGAATAATTCGTGACCGATTGTAATTTTTTTCCACAGCAATTAAATAATAATTTTTATTCGATAGTTCAGTAAAAATAATGTGAAATGGACGAGACCATTGAATAGTAATTTCTTTCTGATAGAGTGGAATCGATTGGAATGTTGAACCATTTCGAACTGGATTACCTATTTGCATTTCAATAAAATGAACAACCATAGAATCTGCTGATGTCAAATCAATTTCAGTATCAAATGAAACAATAATTTTGACGTTTTCCAATTCACATCGATCACCAGTAAATCCTTGTGGACAAATACAGAAGAATTTCTTTTCTGAAACCATATCATCATCGATAAGAACATATTGACCATTGTTTAGACAGCCTAAATTTGTATTCGAAAGTAAACATCGTGGGCCCCATCGATCTAATGGACAAATACAAATTGATCGACCATTAGCTTCAATTCCAGCACAGTACAAATTCAATGCACATGAACAATTGTACGGAATTGAGCAATATTTACCAGTCCAACCGGGTTTACACCGGCAAAATGTTGATTCACTTGTATTCTCAGCATATTTTATGCATTGGCCATGAATGCATGGATAAGTTATTTTGTTGAATTGATTATTTTTTGGAATAGTCAAGACATAAGCAAGACGCTGCACTGGTAGAAAAGATAATTTTAATGGCGTAAATAAACTTCCTCGATATTCTAAATTATTCTTTTCATAAATATCAATATGAATTGAATAGGTTCGATTTGATAGTTTTGGACGAGTTGAATAAGTTAAATAGAAATTAAACTTCGTTTGACAATGTTTAATATAGACATAAGTTAGTTTTTTTGACGAATGAATTATTCGTTGT
>ERZ778019.2827-NODE-2827-length-14846-cov-12.670475_pt1 | contig 14846 bp, 12 predicted proteins | sample MGYA00375749_ERZ778019 | MGnify/ENA primary metagenome ERZ778019 (study PRJEB29350, sample SAMN05389821) | bioreactor metagenome | isolation source: Ammonium sulfate bioreactor | place: South Africa: University of Cape Town | collected 2014-03-17 ... | reverse complement strand
TCTCTCTCTCTTGGTAATCCTTTGCTATTTTTCTATGATATAAATCTAGATATTTACTAAATATTCGTCCATGACTCAAGCCTTCAGGATTTGTTTATTGAAAGTTTGTTTTGTTTTTTCTTGTTAATAACAAAAAAATAGAAATTAACTTTTAGTGAGAGATAGAGAAAGAGAAACATGCAAGTGAGAGAAATTTTACAATAGATATACAAGCTAATGAAAATGATTTATGTTTGAATAGCATCAGCAACTGTATTTGGCTCTGTCGGAGGTGCATTAGCTGTTGATTGATAGATACTAACATCATTGTGACCAGGTAATAATTGTGATCGTTCGCTTGATATTGGTGGACGTGAAATAAATCGATGAATTAAATGTTCCCAAACACCATAATAAAGGCCCATGCCGAGAATTAACAAGACGAAACCGACGACTTGTAAAGGATAGAATTTTTGCCATAATAAAGCCAACGAAACAATCCAAATGATTAATGTTCGACCACTATCGAGTACCATACGTGTTGTTGCTGATAATTCTTTGGTTACGGAGATTCCAGCGAAGTTAAAGAATGCAATTGAAAGAATATTACCTAGAGCAATTGAGAAATAGTGAAATTATTTGATGAATCTCTTTGATTTTGTACCCGCAGTGGCAAGTATGATTCGCCAATTTCCTCGCATTTGACAGAATGCCGATGGAACGTCTTCGAGACGATGATCAGGACCAGCATTTGATGTTGGAACAATGATATAATAGAACTGAAAATAATTAAGACAAAAGCACTTCGAAGTAAAAGAAAAAACAACAACAACAGCAATTCTACCGGTATAAGAAGAAGACCAAGTGTACAAAAACCGAATATACCTTCCCAACCAACAGCTTGTAAAGGTGGAATATTATATTTACCAACAAACCTTTCTTCATAGACAACCTGAACATTTCACAAAAGATTATCTTTTTACTACGTTCTCTCTTTCAACAAAAAATATTCACTTGAAAACTTGTAAATAACATTGCAATGAGTATCAATGCATCTCCGGCTAATTTCTCTGAATTTGAATGACTACCTTCGGATTCTTTCGAAAAAAGAACATCCGATATTCCAACAACGGAGAGACCAGCGACAACTGTTACTATGCCTAACCAATGTTTCCATGTTAAAGTTCTTCGAAGAAAAAGAACACTGAAAAAAAAATGAATGTCTTCATTCATTTTGAATAAAGAAATATTCTCAACCTGAGTAAAGCCGTAAAAACCATGACAGAACCTCTTAACATTTGAAATGAACTTGCACTCGTATAGTTCAAGGCAATATACGATAAACATGTTGATAACATATCGCATATCGATGCTACCCAAAATATAAATGGATTGAATGTTTGTTCGCCATCGACTAAACGAACATCTTTTTTAATATTTATCGGCCAACAACGAACGATCAATGATGATGCATCGCCTCGATACGTCATACGTTCAATACGATAGCGTGCAGTTGAATACCAAATGAATTTAAATACTAATAAACAGAGAAATTCACCTATGAACATGCCAACACCCTCGAAACAGATGAAAGATCTTTAGTTTTTATCAATTAGAAAATGTTGTCTTTATTTACTTGAAGGAATGGATGTTCAAATGTAACATTTTCTCCCGAACCGTCACAAAAATGCGATGTTTGTCTAAAAGAAAATCATCAATTTGTCTTCTATCTAGTAAAAATCATCTACCGATCAGCCCATTTCGTTGATAATGTATTTATACTTCCAGTTACAAGCATTAAACCTGCCAAAAATAATTGATAGGGTGTAAACGCCATTTTTGTTTTAATCTAGAACAAAAAAAAACGAAGACAATATATTCTCTACAAACGTTATCGATTTTTTTTTAATTATCATTATCTATATGATATTTATATATAAACAAAGAAGAAACATTAGATTCAAAAGTAGCAATGATTCATCGTGATTAATCATATTAAATAAAAAGAAAACAACTCGAAGAATTCCATTCCGTGTCTGAACAAACCTCTCATTTATATTGCCTATATAAAAATATGAAATACAAAAAGAAAAGAAACGAATAAATGATTTATATGAATCATATGATCACTTCTCTCTCGCTCGCGAACGATCAAGGATTCGTTCTTATCATCTCTGAACCAAGAATAGTATTTTACAATTTCAATCAGAGGTCGCTCTTTTCCATTCAAAGTACATTTCGAAATATGATTTGTTTTTATTATAGTTAATCAATTAAGAAAGTTTAAAAAAAAAAAGAATTCTTTTTTGAAAAGAAATGAATGTGAATGAATTTATGTGCGATGATGAGCACTAGCTGCTCGTGGTTTAGCTAATTGTTCGATAGCATCTTTATGTCGTTCGTATCTTGTTAAAATTTCAATATCAGGAAAATGATGACTAACAGTTTCAAGTATTTTTCGATTTCGTTTTTTCACTGATTTCACTTGTTTCTCTCGAGTAATTTTTAATGAACGATCGCGTAATCGTTGTTCTTTGATAATTGTATGTAAGCCTCTAGACAAAAAAGAAAGAATCTATTTAAAAAGAAGAATCAATTAAATTTCTTCTATCGAACTTGTATGTCATTGGTTCTGTTCCTTGTTTAGTTAAACGTTGATGAACATTGTGCAAATCTATGTAATCAAGTTGAACACCGGTTTTCTATGAAAAAAAAACTGTAGATATCCTATTTATGTTTTGTAAATTTACCACAATATCTTCTGTAAGTTTATGTTTATTTAATTGAAATTGATTTCGTTTATCTAATAATCTGAAATATTCAAGTGTTCGCCATCGTCGTTCATCAATATGTTCGATAATCTTTCGCATTGAATCGCCTTTAGTTGCTAAAATATATTCAACGAGAAATAAAACGAATGAATATCATTTTGTTTCTCTTGTCGTACCTTGTTTTTGGCCAAGAACATCGTGTACAGGTATTTCACAATCATATTTCATGATGAATTCTCGTTGAGCAGTTATTTTTTCAGCTAGACGAACACTCGTCGAAAAAACAATAATTCCCTTTTGAAATAAAAAAAAAAAAGAACGCAGATTCTTTTCTTTGTCAATAAAAAAAATCGAGTTCATACAGAAACATCAAGTAGCGAAAGAACACTCTTCTTGTTACTATGCAAAGCTTGAATAATATCTTGAACACCATGTGTTGTAATTGGATTATACGAAAGCTAAGTAATAGAAAAGAAAATTTATTTGATTGTTCTTTTTTTGTTCAAAATTTTTATCGCACATTTAACATTTGCAGTGTGACATTTTTTGCTAGACCTTGACTAATAACTTTTGCACTAATCCATTCAATATTACAATTGCTTATATTTAACCGTTTTAGAAATCCATTTATAAGTAAAACTCGTCGAAGTGCAACACTACCATCATAACTTAAACCACTCCAAGATAGATCTAATTCGGTTACACTTTTATTAACTTCTAATCCACGAAAGAGTGCAATTGATGCATAACTTCGGATTAAATTCCAACTGATATTTAAATACGATAAACTCCTATTATCTTCTACAAACGAAAAATTGTTTAGTTTTGAAAGATGATTTTCATTAACTGACTTAGAGCATTTCCAATAAAGATGCAAGCATTCTCTTCGAATTCATTTCCACTTAGATTTAATTCAATTAATTTCTTGTGTCGACCTAAATCACCGATTCGAACACCAAATGAATCAAGTAACGAACAATTTGCCAATGATAAATAAAGTAATGATGGAAAATTATTGAGCGTATCAACTACATAATCGAAACCTTTTTTACTAATTTTGTTATCGGATAAATTCTTAAAATTTCAAAGAATATGTTGATTTGTTTTCGAATTAAAAGATTTGTTTACTAGTAGAGTAAGGTGATGACATTGTTTTAATGCTTGACAGAGAACGTGAAGTGAACGTGATGTTAAATTAACTGAATGTAATGTTAATTCTTGAAGATTCGGTCCAATGGCAGTGGCAAATGCACGAAAATCATTGAAAGAAAATGATCGATCACTTAATGCAATTACATCATAGGAAAGAAGAACACGTATTTGCCAGTCCACGGTTATATCAAGAAATTGACAAGCTTTTTCATAGATTTTCACAGGTGCTATGCAAAATATCAAATGAAAGATTCAAGATAATTAAAGTGAAAGTGATTAATTACAATTGTTGGATAATATTTTCTGTGATAAAGGCACAAGAGTTTCATCATCTTTGAGTTGCGATGATGAGTCAGCTGTATTGATTTGACCGAACGTTTCATTTAAACGATTACTACGATGTAGTTTTAATTTGTTATGAAATGATAATCGTGATACAGTCTGATAATTGTTTTTTTCTAACACACAAACAAAGTTTTATTACTATTTTCAACAAATAGAGAAAAAAAACGGCGACTACCGATGAAATATAATTACTAAAGTGCACTATATTTAACTATTTTTGGTTCTCGATAGATACGAAATAAACAAATAATATCCGTATGTAAACGCGCTGCAAGTAATTCTTCCGATGAAAAGGAATATGTTTAATATTTAAAAGATTTTTCATTCGGAAATACTCGAACAATTGAAATAGATATTAGTCGTTCATAAAGAGCTTATGATAAATAACACGTTTATGTGGGTAGGTGTTGGTTTTTTAATAGAATATCAATTTACTTCTTCATATCTTCAACTGACAAACAGCGCTAATTTTCTTTTCTGTGAATATCTTGTTGTCACGAACTGCAAGCTGAGAAAATTAGCATCTGCTAAAATTTAACAAAAAAATTACATACAAAAAGAAATAGTTATAGCTATTCTGCATTTTTTTCCTCGAAAGTCTTACTCAGATTGGTGATACGATATATATCTATCTATTGATTAGTTCATTGACAAAAAATAGTACGCAAATAAATACCTGTTTCATCATCATCTAAATCCGTATCATAGTCATCATCGACATTGCCATTGTCCTTTTCCATTTATTTCAATTAGTAATACGTTAAATGTTAATAAAGACAAACGACAAAATAACGTCACTTCTTTTTTAACTTATTCATCATATTCTCTTTCTTTTCTCCCGCTCTCCCTCTCCCTCTCTCTTTCTCTTTCTTGCTTTTTTATTCTTTGGAATACATCAAATGTTTAATGTTGATTACATGCTATTGACAGCCGAATACTTTTACTTTAATAGGAAAAGTACTGAGCAGAATTTATCATTCTTCTCCTTTTTTTTCTCAATTGAATCAACAAACAATGTCAATTAGTATTACGAATTCATTTTTTGAAAATTAAAACACAAAAAGAAACAATACTGAGAACTATTCCACAAATATGAATGTTCGTAGGCACATCTATGAATAATTCTATTACAAGAACAAATAGAAAATCAAGAGTTGAACCAATTGATCTTGAGTATATTACTAAAATACACCGAAAATTCTAGCATAAAATAGTCAAACGAAATAAACATATTGATAATTAATATTTTCGCACTAATACATGTATGAGACCATTAGATTTATCTGTTTCAAGTTCGAACATTGGAAAATATTTTGTATGTTCATCCTTCGATAAAAGCCAGCGGATTTTAATATGTGCAAGTGTCTATAAACACAAAACGAATCAAGTTAAATAAGAATAAGAAAAGTCAGTTGACTATACTGTATTATATTTCAACGCTTTGTTTAAATTCCGAAGATGCTTGGGTCGGATTAGTTCTTTTCTAACTACTATATTTGCATGCTTCTATAGGATGCATAGAACATAAGTATAAAATCAATAAATATATAAGTTAGATCGTACTAAGTATCGCACTGATGATCTATCGGCATATATTGATTGAACAAAAGGTATTTTACATGTAAATAAAGTTATCAGCGGATTCGATATTTTCAAAAAATATTCGAATCAGATCATAAGGTGTCCTGGCGAAACTAGAGACTGTCCTGGATGCAAAATCGAATTTAAAACATAATAGTAGTTCTCGATTCCTCGTAAAAAATAATCTAGGACTCAAAAAAATTAAAATATGAAAATTTTAATGCTCTTTTTCGCATAATATTCATTATTTTAGTTGTCCTGATTAAATGAATGAGTGTCCTGAGTAGAAAATTTCACCAGGACACATTCTGATTCGAATATTTTTTGAAAATATCGAATCCGCTGATAACTTTATATACTTCACTATACGCATTATTTCAGGATGTTTCATGTCAAGTTTTCTTAGTGACTAAGAAAAATAGAAAAAATACAGTTCAGATTTATTCAAAGGCGTATGTTTTAGTTTACTTGATATCGTTCGTAACAATTAATAATCTTATTCAATCGTTGACAAACATTGATCATTGACAGAAATAGTGCTCGGTCGTCTAGTTTATCTAATATTTGATATATCAACTCCAATGGTAGTGTGTGCAATGATGCAGTCATTCTGTTGAAAGTAAACGGTTAGTTTTTTGTGTAAATATATAATATACTGTTACAGATAAGAAATAATTTTTATAATGCAAACTTTAGATATCTTTTGAAGAAGAAATATTCATAAGAATAAGAATGTCTAAGATACTAATATGTATTTTTATTTATAGATACGCGTCGAACGCATGTTCTTGATTTCTTTTGTTTAATTTTCAAATGAACAAAAAAATGAATGAATGAAAAAGAGAAAAAGAGAAAAAGAAGAAGAAGAAGAAGAGAATGACAACACAAAAGAACACATATTTGTTAATAGTTTTAACTTATTGCTCTTCTTTTTGCTTGATTTTTTTTTGTCTTTTTGATTAAATGATCAACGGGGGTAAAAGTTGGTGTTTTCTTGAATCTAATAAAGAACAACAACAATGATGATAATAATAATAAACGAAGAAGAAAAAGAAGAAGAAAGAAAAAGAAATGAGATGAAATAATCATAATAGATATCGATAGAATATATACAATCAATACGACAAACATGTAAATCGCTCTCTTGTTTTTCGATAAACTGTTCAAATACAATCTAAGCTCTTAGAAGATCTTCCTGAGAGAGCTGCTAGACACACACACACAAACGTGTACATATACAGACATTAGTATGAATGACGATGATCGTTGAATAGATAGAGGCTGTGTTTTTTTGTTGTTTTCATGTTTTCATTCAAAGAAAAAAAGGAGAGAAAAAGAGAAAAAGAAAAAGAAAAAGAACCGTACAAACAACAAACATCAATGTATAAATTAATTTTAATCTTGCATGTCCTCGGGAATCTCATGTGGATTAAGAATACCTAAAAGAAAAAAAAATAAACATCGAAAACGAATTCAATATCAATCATCATACCGGGAACACTCATTTGAATTTTTCGTTTTTCTTCGGCAGCACGTTTTAATGTTTGTTCACGATCTTCGAGATATAAATCAGCTGTATCATTGCCAGTTGCTTCACGTATTTGAACAAGAAAATCACGAAGATGTTCTTTGAAACCAGGTATATCTTGATCTAAAGTAACAAAACCTTCGATAATAACTTTGATTTGATTATCTTGCAAATGTGAAAATGCTGTTTTCAAAAGATTAGCCATAAATTGTTGAACATAGAGAAGATTCTGTGCTGGATCTTGTACTTCGGCTGCTAATGGAACTTTAATTAAGCCTTGTTCAACAATTGAAAAGAGATTAGCTAAAATTTGCGAATGTGCTGTTAAGCCCGATGTATGTGAACATTCGGCAACAACAGCAAATATATGTTGCATTGTTTCAAGATAATAAACTTGATAGAATGTTTGTGCAGCTTGTGAATCGGTTGTTAAAAATTTACGTAATAAAATTTGAAGAATTTCTAAGCCTAATTCCGATATTGTTCTCATTGTATGTTTCAATGCCCACATAATCGAATCGTAGACAAGTTTAAATTGTGTTGAATTTAATGCTAACAAAGCTGGAAAACAAACATTAGTCACTGATTGAAGAAGAATATAGAAATTCTTTCGATGGTCAGGATAATCTTCAAAATTCTTATCAATCATATGAAGTGTATGTTCAAATGTTAAATCGAATATTTCCGGTATACGTGGTGTTATACGATCTTCAAGTTTATTGATTAATGTTGCTAACATATTCAACACTTCAGATTCACGTGCTTCCGGATGACAATCACGATAATCAATGAGAACGAATGTAAATAATGGTGTTAAAAATTGATCAAGTATTTGTTGAAGATTATTGGCTTTTGAAAAATAATTTCCAATTAAAACCAGTGTATCTTCTTTAATAGCCATCATAGATTTAATTAAACGTTGTTTAACAACCATTGGACCATTGATTCGAATGGCTTGATTGATATTTTCCGATGTAACTTTGTAGATATGTAGCATATCTTGATAGATTTTAATCAATTGATGAACATAGGGTGCACCTAATGCTTTCGATGCACGAATATTTGTTTTGAGAATATTTAATATATTACTAACAACTTCAGGATCTTTTAAACAATCAACAGATTTTTTTGCTTCTAAAATAATCGTATTCCAAACATCGTTTGGTAATTGCATGTATTTTTCGATTAATTTCGTTTGTTGAACAACATCGACACTGGCTGCAATCATATTACCAACGGCTTCGTAGAATGTATGAACTTGATGTGGTTCTAAATGACAAATAATACCGTTGATATTGGTGAGAATTTCATCGACGAATGGTTGAGATTCTCCTAATTGAATTGTAATAAAATGTCGACGACATTTCTGTGCTATTTTAATGAATGTATCGCACGCCATATCTTGAACACCTTCGTGTGTTTCATGCATGAATTCGAACAGTTTATTGACAACTGTCTTAAGAAATTTCCAATGTGCACGAAGAAATCGAGGATATTGCCCGACAACGTACATTATATTCGATGCGATAATAGCTTTATTATCTTTGCCACGTTTTTGTTCGCATAGGCCAAGTAATTCTTTGATAACAGTGACAAGAAAACGTTTTTCATCGTCTTCAACCATTGCACCTGAGATCGAACCGATGGCCCAACAAAGTGTATTCAAATTTTTCCACGACCATTCAGTGCCGTTGACTTGATTGGCTAGTTTTTCTGTCATTATCGATTCGGTATCGATATAATCTAAATGTGTGAGATAAACTAATGTTTCACGCATGTTCTTGTAGAGATTAATTGCATCGGTATCTTTCATAAATTCTCGAACGACTTCGCCACGTTCGTTTTCAACAACGAGAACTTCTTCGGGTCGAGCCATACGTGAAATCATAATGCGACGAACTTTCGAAAGAATAACACTGTAGAATTGTCGACGTGTTGGCGTTGTTGATGAATTGCTATTTGTATTTCGAAGATAGAGTGATGATGTTTGTTGATACGGTACTTCACGGTAAAGTTCAGCACTGAGAATGTTCCAATATTCGAGACAAATTTTAAAAATTTCAATTTCTTCAACTTCAGATATGAGAACGAGATATTGAAGAGCTTCGAGTAATGTTTCTTTTAAATCAACTGTACGTTCAATTAAAATGCCATGTTCTTTAAGAAAATTCGAAAGAAATAATGCTAAATTTTGAATGAATTTTTGATCATCATCTTTCGCCGAACGATAGGCAGCTTTTAAGTCAATTGTTAATGGCATAACAGTTTTTAATTGTATCATTGTTCGACGGAAAAAATCGATAAATTTATCTTCATATTGTGACACTTGAATACTGGCAATTTCAGTTAAACATCGTAGTGTAACATTTCGAAACATTGGTACAGTAAAAAATGTGTCGATCAATGTGTTAACCATTGTTGTTTCGAATATATAACCAAGTGGAATCCAACTAAGAAAACGTAGAAGTGTTTCTAATGTCACTAATAATAATGGTGGATGACGAGATTTGTCGACAACATATTCGCAAAGTTGAAAGATCTTTGTAAATTCATTACACATCGTGTCTTTTAAATGTTTGGCTTTTGCTTGTGTCATTTGACCTGATGAAAAATCGAAAACTTCCTCACTGAAAAAGAAAAAAAATTCGTTGTTTTATTTTTCGTTTTTCATCTCAAATCATCTCGTCATTGAACCTGAGAAGTTTTAAGATTTCTAAATTGTTTTGACACATGGATTCACTTGTTTTGCTTGCTTCGACAATATCACTGATGAAATTGGGCCACTTCTTTGGCCATTCATGTTTTAAAATTTGAACCAAAATAATGTTTAATTTATTCAAATAGACCTTTTCTCTTTCCATTAATTCCGGATTTTGTGAATGCGATATAATCAAACTAACAATATATTGTTTAATAGCTTCACATTGTTCTTTAGGTAAAGCCTTCCAACGTGTTTTAATCGTTTTTTCCAAGATTTGTAAAGCGAAATATTTCGTTTCTTGACATTTCGAATATTCCAAAATACTGTCAACTTTTGTCCACGCATCCGGATGATCACGTAGAACATTTAATACTTCGCTTGCTTGTCGTTGGGCATCACCTTGTCCACGATACATGGTGTTAACCACGGCATCGAGCACATTGACGTCAAATGTTGTTTGACCGTCAAAATTCAATAAAGCCTGAGCTTGTTCAAGTAATTGCATGTGTGTGTGTTTTTTTTAGTTTGTGTGATATTTGAAAAAAGAATTCAAGTCACGAGTCAATGTCGTTTTTTGGTGAGAAAGAAAAAGAAGAATAGATTCGGGTTTTTTTTGTTTTGTTTTGTTTCAATATGTCCTGGTCTGGTCTCGTCTTTTTCTGTCGAAAACCACTGTCCAGAGTCAATTAGTTCAAGTCCAAAGTCAGTAAAGTAAGTAAGTTAAAAAGTGTCTTTGTTAGGCACTGCTCAACTACATTATCTAAAAAGAGAATGAAATCAACTAACCAATTGCAATCAAAAAACAACAATGACATTCTTTCCTCTATTCGTCTTTCAGATGGCAGTAATAATAAGAGAGAAAAAAAAGAAACAGAAAAAGAAAACGAAACGTTAATTAATCGGTTAGGAATTCAAAAATTTTCTCGTTAATCAATGAGAGATTTCTTATGAAAACTGGGTATTTTGAATTTATATAGGCAAAGAAAATGAATAATTTGAACGGCGGAATAAGAGGTCATTATAAAACTATGGCATGTGCGCGAGATATATATATATTTCTCTTCTCTCGTTAAACTATACGATCAGCCAATGAAAATGCTAGTCTATTCTATCCGTAATTTACCCTATTCACTCTTTGTTTTTACTTCTTTCTTTGAAAGACGACGAAAAAAGAAATCAAATGTCCTTAAATCTAACCTCATCATTTATAATGACCTTTCTTTTTAATTGAACAAGCAAAAAAAAACTGAAAAGAACAGTATGCATTCATCAAGTATCAATTTATCTTGACGAATTTATGAATCACGAAAGCGATTATTCATCGAAAGTGCATCTTCTCGAAGTAATATAATACATCATATTATTCATAGTTGAGACGAAACATAGAAAAATACTACTAAATTATTCAAAAATCTTTCTACTTGAGTGCTAATCTTATTTTCTCATACAAATTGTTTTGAAAACAGAAGAATATTTATTAAATTTGGATTGATAATTTTGTTCGTTCAAGTTGAGCCATCCAATGTTCATAAGACACTTGATATAATAAATAGAAATCAACGAAATCTTCTTTCCATCGTCGAGATTTCTTCGTTATATCTCGATATTTTCGTTTGCTGAAGAGTTTCATGAATAATTGTACAATGTAACGTAATGTGCCCAATTCCACTAAAAATATACGAGAGAGTTTTAATAGAAAAATAAAATCAAACACTTACATTTTGTAATTAAATGTGATGTAAAAAGACAAAGAAGGACCACTTCCATGTACCAACCCATGTTTCTCAAAATTCTTTAGGAAATACTCGATTAAATACGTGAGATGATGAAATTTCATGGTGTCTGTCAAAATCCGATAGGTTTATTGTCACTCGTCAACCGGTGACATCTACATGAAGGTTGTGTTTGTTTGATTTGAGTTTGGAATTAAAAATAAATTTCAATGAAAAAAATAAATGAATAAATGTTTGAAAAGAAAATTTGGAATTTATTGTCGGAAAATTTCTCGAATTTTTGTTGTTGAAAAGAAAAAAAAATTTAAATGATTAGAATTAATAAGTAAAAAGAGGATATAATCTCGACAATAATGGTTAACAAGGGTCAGTTAAAATCAGCTCGTTGACTCAACAGAAACAAAAAAACTAAAAGAAAATGAATCGATCGATGAATAGAAAATCATTTTTTTTTCTTGTTTTACTTCTTTCAATTGAAACAATAAGTCTGATTATTTTTAGTCTGATATTTATCTCGCGTTTATCTAAGCCCTGAATCTATTAAAAGTGTCTTCCCGTCTGAGAGTAAGTTCGTTCGTTTTCAACAGAATTTTCGTAGAATATAAAACAACAAACAATAAACCAAGCACGTATTTTATTTTTCTTGCTGTTATCCTCATAGTTTAGCATGCGCTATGGTTCATACGGGCGAAGGTTTTCCTGGTATTCTAATCGTGTATTGCTTGCGAATTAATTAATCAAAATTGCTGTTTGCATTTTCAGTTTTCTTTTTCATCGGTCTTCGATGCTGATGTTTCTTTTATTGAAAAGAAAATAATTTTGTTTGGATAATTACAGATCCATTGTTCCTTTTTTCTTCCATTATTCTGGTTGGCCATTGTCACCGGTCAACTTTGGATGGCGCAACCGAGTCGAGCTCGCGTCTATGCCGACTGCAACACGCATCGACCACGGTAACAACAAAGTTTTTTTTTTGAAGAAAAACAACAACACATAATCATTGTTCTAGCGAATACTACGACTACGAATTACACGTTGTCGAATGGGGGTAAGATTTGATTTCGAATAAAGAAAAAAAGCAAATATTTGTTATATGTGATTTAGTAATCAAGATGACTATCAAATTGTTCGTAAACTTGGTCGAGGAAAATACAGTGAAGTATTCGAAGGCATTAACGTAACAAATAATGATAAAGTTGTTATTAAAATTCTCAAAGTAGAATAATAATCGTTGATTGCATAGTTTTTTTTGTTTTTGATTGAATGTTTTTGTTTTTTTGTAGCCTGTTAAAAAGAAGAAGATCAAACGTGAAATAAAAATCCTACAAAATCTACGTGGTGGTCCGAATATAATCACCTTACTTGATATTGTTAAAGATCCTGTTGTATGTTAATTTTTTGATTGATTATTCTCGAATAAACGATTGTTTTTCTAGTCAAGAACACCAGCTTTAATCTTCGAAAATGTGAATAATACAGATTTCAAAGTAAAAATCACGATTAATTCTTTCAATTTGATTTCATATATCAATTTGTTCAGATACTTTATCCAACACTCTCCGATTATGATATACGATATTATATGTATGAACTACTAAAAGCACTCGATTATAGTCATAGTATGGGTATTATGCATCGAGATGTTAAGGTATTCGTTTGAATTGAGTTTTTAAATGTTAAAATTTGATTTTTGTTTAGCCACATAATGTTATGATTGATCATGAAAATCGAAAAGTAAGTGAAAATAATCTCTGCGAAATCAATGATTGATGAGTTTTGTTGTCGTTTGTAGTTGCGATTAATCGATTGGGGTCTCGCTGAATTCTATCATCCAAATCAAGAATATAACGTTCGAGTTGCGTCACGTTATTTCAAAGGACCTGAACTACTTGTCGATTATCAATATTATGATTATTCATTGGATATGTGGAGTTTAGGCTGTATGTTAGCAAGTATGATCTTTCGAAAGGAACCATTTTTTCATGGACATGACAATTATGATCAAGTTTGTTTTCTAATTAAAATAATCAAGATTTATTGTTCTTTTTTGTTGTTGTTAGTTGGTACGAATTGCTAAAGTTCTTGGTACTGATGAACTTTATGAATATTTGGAAAAATATCAAATCGAACTTGATCCACGTTTCAACGAAATTCTTGGACGGTAAAAAATCGACGACAAAAACGAGAATTATGAGTTTGAATTTTGCTATTTTTGAAGACATTCACGAAAACGATGGGAACGTTTTGTTCATTCAGAAAATCAACATCTTGTCAGTCAAGAAGCTTTAGATTTTCTTGATAAATTATTACGTTACGATCATAATGATCGTTTAACAGCTAAGGAAGCAATGGATCATCCATATTTCTGTATGTTAAAACAAGATTTTTGGTTCTTTGACATCGATCAATATTTTTGTTTTTATTTTCAGATCCAATTGTTCGCGATCAAGGACGTTCAGTAAATACTAATTCTCAAGGTTAGCTTGTTGAATCTTTGGTAATAACAATTTAAATGTTCATTTTTCTTTTCAGTTGGTGCCTCTGTATCTTCGACTACTGTGCCGTCGCCGTTAAATATGAACAATAACGTATCGACAACAAACCAATAGACAAAACAAAAATCCAATCCACCACAATCGTGATTCTACAACCATTTTCAAAGATCAATGAGAAAAAAACAACAACAACCTTAGTTCTACCCTGGTCACACTTTACTGTTGTCATTGTCTTTCTTCTTCTTCTTCTTCTGTTTTTATTCTTAAACGTTCTTTGTAGCAGTGTGAGCGTTTCTAAACTTTCCTTATTATTCAACTCCATTCTCTTTTTCTTTTTCTTCTTCTTCTTCGTCAATGAATGGCAAATCGTTCTCTATGCATAATGGTGGTATTCGAACATAGATTTCTTTTTCTCTGACCATGTTTAGATCTAGGAAAAGTTTTTAAATGTTCTTATACATATAAATAGATATATTTTTCTTTGTTTCATTTCTATTCAACAACAAACATGGTTCTTTAGTCGAGAAAAACAAAAGAAATTCTTTTTCTATTCGTGTGTGT
>ERZ778019.2815-NODE-2815-length-14974-cov-13.125276_pt1 | contig 14974 bp, 5 predicted proteins | sample MGYA00375749_ERZ778019 | MGnify/ENA primary metagenome ERZ778019 (study PRJEB29350, sample SAMN05389821) | bioreactor metagenome | isolation source: Ammonium sulfate bioreactor | place: South Africa: University of Cape Town | collected 2014-03-17 ... | reverse complement strand
TGTCGTTGCAGTTTGAATTGCCTTTTGAAGAATTTCGACTGCATATTCCTTGATCACCAAATTCAACTTGTATAGTTGCTTTTAGATTATCTAATCCAAGATCATTGGACATACCGAATGCATCTCGGATTGATATCAGTTCATTCACGTGATTTAAATCAATCACACATTGAAGAATCTACAATAAACTCATTGAATTAGAAATTAAAACTAGAAAATAACGTACTTTTCTGAAAACGGTATATAATCTGTTTAAATCTGCATTGTTCATTTTTATTCCGTGGAAGATTCGAACAAAAACAAGACTGTATTATGCAGATAATAAATTTTCACTTTCTGATGAGTCAAATTCTATCACGACATACGTATATATGTAAGTGCGGGTAACAAAAACACTTTGTATTCATAGTCCAGTAGAAATCATGAAAAGAAACAAGAACGAAATCGACTAGTACAATAGTCGACACAAACAATCGAAAGATACATTTGGATTCACTACCATAACAGTTAAATTACCCAATATTCACAACAATGGTCAAATATTTGATTTCCTATATAAATCATCGATTTTAAATGAATATTTATTGAAAAAGAAAAAAAATTTCATCATCTTCAAAAACTAATACAACGAGATGACTAATTAACTTTAATTAGTTTATTTTTCGTTAACAGCGAATAACGTGTTTTTTTCGTACTGAATATGTATTTTCTCGATACACAGTCGATAGTAAGCAATTCTGAATGAGAGAAGAAAATCGTTTTTATTGTTCTTTCGAAAGTCATCATGTGAATACATCCATTTTAGTTGACATTCAAATAGAAATCATCTTATTTATCATTTATAGATGAACACAGATTTCGAAATCCATTACGAATATGTATCGACCTTGTTTCATTGAATGGACCGATTCCGATAAGCGCATGTATATACATAATTTAATTCATTTGTAATTGAATTTATCATAGATTCGTGGTTGGCAGCGTTTGAATTATTTAAATTATCATCAAAACATGACAATACACAAGAGAGAAAGCGTTACTGTTTTTACTCTGTTACTTTTTGAAATTTTATGAGAGTACAGTGGAAATACAATTTGACCTTTACTATCTAAAGAAGAACAAATTAGGCATGATAACAACTATATTCAGTTAAAAATTGACACTTTACTTATTCTATATGAACATCGGTATATTTTTTTTCGTTTAGGCGTCGAAATAAGCGTGTAGAATGACGGGAAAAAGATCCTCGATTAAGTACACATACAAATTTTATCTTTAAGAGAAGCAGACAGAACGAAAGAAGAGAAAAATGTAGAATAACTTCGGTCATATTCAAAGTTCTTTAAAAGCAAATCATTTGAAAATCGAAGATTTAGAAGAAGAATGCAATCCCGAGGTTTTTGACAGAATCAGTTTTTTCTCCCGGCGAGAGAAATAGAGAAAACAAAGCAATTATTTCTTTCATCAAAAATTGGTAGAAAACGCACACTTTCGTATGGAGATATCGATTGATCAACAGAGAACGATAGAAATGATCCAGAAGACCTTTCACCATTGCCAACGGAAAAGAAAAGAAAGATCTTAAATTGATCCATTAAAAAGCAATGAAGTGAACTATCCAATGAAATTCAAATCTCGCAAACAAACAAAAAGAACAAACGTTAGATGAAATATCAATTTAGCAAAATTATTGGTTTATATTTCAATTCACATCTTCGAACTTCATTTTAGTTCTGCAAAGTTCAAACTTCAATGAAGATCTATTTATGACTTTATCTCAAAATAGACTTTAGAACAAGTATTTGCTGTTGCAATGAAAAATTCATTTGAACTAACTGTTAATCTATGAAGACGGAGACATGCCAAGACTGGGAACGTTTTTTCTCGGAATTCTACGGAAAGAATATATGAGAGTTGTAATATGGTGACATCTTGTTTGTTGTATTAGTCTTTCTACATGTCATTGCAGCTGTTTTATTTTCTTTGCTGGAGATTTATCGTTTTGATATGGTAAACAGTCGATCTTACCGGATGCAAAATTTGTGAAATGTAGCAAACTTAACGAAAAGTATTTGAGCTATATTCTATAGGCATCCTATTTAGCGTGTTGGATCCGATTCTCGCATTGATCGACTTAGGAAAATATGTTTTACTGTTTTTACGTCGATGAGTTTAAATATAGATTTTCTCAGCTTGATGAAAGCAAACAGACTTCATATATGTCCATCGTGTGTTGAAAATACGTATAGATAAATTGATTTGTTTTAACGAAAGCTTATTTTGTTTTCAAGTGACTATGATTGTGCTCGGATGGTACGAAGAAAATCTATCAGAATTTCTTCTACGATGTAAATGTATCTTTTTTGTCACAATAGTATTTATATGAATAAAAAAAAAGGAGAAAACAATCCTCTGTTCATATCGCTCGGATGAGTCATTTTATTGACTTGAAAACGATTGGTTAGTTAGTAATATCGAAGCTGACGTGTACACATACGTTGGCTGCTGTTGTTGTTGTTTTTTCTTTCTCTTATAGTAGACAACAGTATTGTATGTGCGTGCGTTTTTTTTCTTCATTATTTCAATCGTTGATTGTTGTCTTGTAGATATATGTTGACTAAATTTGAATCGAAATCGGCGCGTGTGAAAGGTTTATCCTTTCATAGTAAACGTCCTTGGATCTTAACATCACTACATTCCGGTATCATACAACTATGGGACTATCGTATGAAAACATTAATCGATAAATTCGATGAGCACGACGGTCCCGTTCGTGGCATTCATTTTCACAATGCTCAACCATTATTTGTCAGCGGTGGCGATGATTATAAAATCAAAGTTTGGAATTACAAATCGCGAAAATGTCTCTTTACACTCTTGGGTCATTTGGATTACATTCGAACGACGTTCTTTCATCACGAATATCCTTGGATTATCTCGGCCAGTGACGATCAAACAATTCGTATCTGGAATTGGCAATCACGGCAATGTGTTTGCGTGATGACAGGACATAATCATTATGTTATGTGCGCACAATTTCATCCAACTGATGATTTAGTTGTTTCAGCATCACTCGATCAAACAGTTCGAGTTTGGGATATTTCAGGTTTACGTAAGAAGAATGTTTATTCAGCACCTGATACAATTCAATCACAAATTCAACGTACAACCGGCACACCGGATTTATTTGGTCAAGCCGATGCGATTGTCAAACATGTTTTAGAAGGTCATGATCGTGGTGTTAATTGGGCAACATTTCATCCAACATTACCATTGATTGTTACAGCTGCTGATGATCGTGTTGTGAAATTATGGCGAATGAACGAAAATAAAGCTTGGGAAGTTGATACATGTCGTGGACATTATAATAATGTTTCATGTGTTATTTTTCATGCTCGACAAGATTTAATCTTATCGAATGGCGAAGATAAATCGATTCGAGTTTGGGATATGACAAAACGTGTTGCAATTAACACATTCCGACGTGAAAACGATCGTTTCTGGATTTTAGCCATTCATCCAACGCTAAATCTCTTCGCTGCCGGTCACGACAACGGCATGATCGTGTTCAAATTAGAACGTGAACGACCGGTTTACGCTGTCGTCGGCAATCTCGTTTATTATGTCAAAGATAAATATCTTCGTCGATTGGAAATTACAACATCCAAAGATGTTCCATTAATGCAACTACGAAGCGGACCACGAGCTCCTTACTATTCAATGTCGTACAATCCAGCTGAGAACGCGATTCTCTTGACAACTCGAGTCCCATCGCAACCGGACACGTCGATTTACGATCTTTATACGATTCCGAAGGATGCAGGCGAAACATCGAGTTCACAGCAAAATCCTGATTCGCCCGAAGGTCGACGTTCGTCGGGTTTGAACGCCGTTTGGGTCGCTCGAAATCGTTTTGCTGTGCTCGACAAGAATCACGTGATTTTGATTAAAAATAACAAAAATGAAATCACGAAAAAAATTCAATTGAATAACTGCGATGAAATCTTCTATGCTGGCACGGGTTTGATTTTAATTCGTGAAAATGATCATATTAGTTTATACGATGCTCAACAAAAACGTTCGTTAGCAAGTGTTCGTATTGGCAAAGCGAAATACGCGATTTGGTCGCACGATATGAACTATTTATCTCTTCTAGCTAAACATCAATTAGTCATTTGCAATCGAAAACTCGAACAATTGTGTATTATTCAAGAAAATGTGCCGGTTAAATCAGGTGCTTGGGACGATTCCGGCGTGTTTATTTACACAACATCGAATCATATTAAATATGCGTTGATTAATGGTGATCACGGCATTATTCGAACATTGGATTTGCCGATTTATATAACCAAAATCAAAGGCAATAGTGTCTTTTGTTTGGACCGAGAAGTTCGACCGAGATTGTTGACAATTGATCCAACGGAATTTAAATTTAAATTAGCTTTAATCAATCGAAAATATGACGAAGTTCTTCATATGGTTCGAACGGCGAAATTAGTTGGACAGAGTATCATTGCCTATTTGCAAAAGAAAGGTTATCCCGAAGTGGCACTTCATTTTGTCAAAGATGAAAAGACTCGGTTTGGTCTCGCACTCGAATGTGGAAATATCGATATTGCTTTAGAAGCAGCACGAGCTTTGGATGATAAACGTTGTTGGGAGAAATTAGCTGAAGTTGCCTTGTTACAAGGAAATCATCAAATCGTCGAAATGGCCTATCAACGAACGAAAAACTTCGATAAACTTGCATTTCTCTATTTAATTACGGGCAATCTCGAAAAATTACGTAAAATGATGAAAATAGCCGAAGTTCGAAAGGATGTTAGCGGTCAATTTCAAATCGCCATGTTACTCGGCGATGTCGAAGAACGAATAAAACTCCTTCGACAATGCAATCAACGATCGCTCGCCTACGTCATGGCTGCAACACACGGACTCGATGAACAAGCCGAACAAATCCGTGAAACACTGAATGAAAACGTTCCTGAAATCAACACCAATGCTGAACTCATTCAACCGCCATGTCCAATCAGCCAACAGGAATCGAATTGGCCGTTATTAGCGGTTACACAAGGCGGATTCTTCGCCGGTGCAATGATCAAAGGTAGTAATACATCGGCAAGCGGTGTTCCGGGCAGTTTGACGACGAATATCAATTCGAAATTAGCCCCCAATGCGTTGATCGAAGATACGATCACGAGCGGAGGCGATTGGGCTGATGACGAGCCGCAAGTTGAGCTCGATGATGAAGACGGAACTCGAGAAAATGCGAATGGCGATCAAGATGAGAAAGGCGAAGGCTGGGGAGATGATAGTTTGGACATTCCAGCTGATCTTGTGAGTCTCGAGATTGAATTTGAAAGAAAAAAAATGATTGTTTTTAATCGATAGATCGGCGGCGATGACGCAGCGGGAGCTGGCGGAGACGATGATGCCAGTGGTTACTTTGTTGCGCCGACGAAAGGTCAATCGGTGCCACAAGCTTGGACACAAAACTCGAAACTTGCTGTCGATCATGTTCTCAGCGGTTCGTTCGAATCGGCTATGCGTTTGTTACATGATCAAGTTGGAATTGTCGATTTCGATGAATACAAACAAATCTTTTTGCAAATTTATTCTCGTTCACGTACGATTTTCACGGCATTGCCATCGTTGCCGGGTTTGTTTGCTTATCCGTTGAGAAATTGGCGTGATGCTCATTCGCCGAAATTGTTCTATCCGGCCGTTGGTTTGAAACTCGAGGAACTTGTTGCTCGACTTCAAATTGCCTATCGATTGACGACAAATGGTAAATTTCAAGAAGCTGTCGAGAAATTTCGTTCAATTCTTCTTTCTGTTCCGTTGCTTGTCGTTGAATCTCGACAAGACATTCTCGAAAGTCAACAATTAATCGAAATCTGTAAAGAATACATCGTTGGTTTACAAATGTCCATGGCGAAGAAAGATTTTGCTAAAGATGAAAAACGTTCGTGCGAATTAGCCGCGTATTTTACTCATGTTCAATTGCAGCCCGTTCATAAGATAATGACACTGAAATCGGCACTCAATCAAGCGTTTAAATTGAAAAATTACAAAACAGCTGCTAGTTTTGCCAAACGTTTGTTAGAATTAGGACCTACGCCTGATGTTGCACAACAAGTAATCGTTGTTTTCCGTTTTCGAGGTTGTTAATCATTGATTTTCTGTTTGAATTAGACTCGAAAAGTGCTTAGTGTGTGTGAAAAGAATCCAACAGATGAAAATCCTTTGAATTACGATGAATACAATCCGTTCGACATCTGTGCTGCTTCTTACGTGCCGATCTACCGGTAATTAAAGAAAAAAAAGTAAACATTCGATTTGAATTTTTCTGTTTTTAAAGTGGAAATCCAGTTGTTAAATGTCCGTTGTCCGGCGCAGCTTATCTTCCGGAATTCAAAGGTCAACTATGTCGTGTAACAAAAGCAACTGAAATCGGCAAAGAATCTCTCGGACTTCGCATATCCATGAGTCAATTTCGTTAGAAGAAAGTCTTCAACACAAACAAACCATAGACTTTTTATCGAATTTTTATTTGATCATTATTATTATTATTCATTTATTTCACAGTTTTAAAGAAAGAAAAAGGAAATATCTACTTTTAATTGAACATTTCGATTACTGTTGTTGTTGTTGTTCTATTATTCAATTTTTTTTTCTTCAAAAAAAAACACCACGCAGACTAATAATTGAAACGTTGGATTTTATCTTAGATGGAGAATAATGATAATAATAACGAGGATAATTTTCCTTTCACTGATCTATTCGCTCCGTTAGAAAAGATAATCGATGATTTCGATCGATTTTTTTCGGGTTTTTCAACGGTATTTACAATTCCTTCGACACAAGATTCACAACCAACAGGAAATCTAAGAGACGAAGTGCTCAAACAAGATGATCATGTTGGTGATGAAATTCTTGATTCAACAATTGAACAAAACGGATTGTTTAATCGAACATTTTCAAGTTCATCTGTAATCACAAGTATTCAACGAGAAACAACGCCTTCAGGTCAATGTGTCATCGAGAAAAAGATTCAACAAAATGATCGAAATCAAACCGAAACTCAAAGCAAAATCTGCGGAGATAAATATCATACAACGATCAAACAAGATGGCAAAATCATTCGCGAATACGGCAATTCAACGTTAGAAGAACTTAATCAAATCGATTCTCAATCATCGCCAACACTCGGCGGAGATAAACATTCGGATTTTTTTAAAAGAATTTTTTCTTCGAAATGAAAAATTTGTTTGATGTGTTTTCCTTTCTTCGTTTTTGTTGTTGTTTGTCAGAATTATTGAGTGTCTCTTCCGATTAAGAACAAGAGAATAGACCTGTTGACAACGACACAAAAGCAAAAAAACAAGGTGTCGAAGCAAATCAGACGAGTATCCGGTAAAACTTTCTCTCTCTCTCTCTCGTTATTTCCCATTCCATCCTATCAAAACATAAATTTAATCTTGTTATTCGTTTCTAAGAAACAATATACAAATCGTTCTTACGGAGATAAGTTAGTTAAATACATTTCTCTCTCTCTCTCTCTCTTTTTCTTCGGTATCATTTATTTAAAAGCCTAACTAAACACAAAACGGCGTCGTCTTCTTTTTTTTCCTTTTCAAAAAAGAAAAACTGTCATAAACAGAAGACATTCTTTCTTTTTTTCTTTTACTATTCCTATTAGTCATGAAGAAACATCGTCAAATATGACATTAACAGGAGGGAAGAAAGACATTGTGAAAATTGAGAAAGTTATTTTCCGTTTTCTTTTTTTGACTCTTCCTTTTTTCTATATTATTTTCACTGGTTCATTAAAAAGGATTGGTTAAAGTAGAAGAAAAACGAGATCTTCCTTCGTCTTTGACTACGCTTCTTTTTTCTATTCTATTCTCTCTCTCTCTCTCGCTTTCTTCTCATCAAAAAGAGACTATAGGCAACAACAACAGACAAAAAAATTGATGATTAACGACTATTATCTATAGAAGCGAAGTGAAGTACATCATTAATTGGCCTCACGAGATTTTTGAGCAAAGAAAAACTAGTTGAATTGCTGATCGTATTTTGAAAAGCAGACGAACATTGACTCGATTTCTTTTTGTTCCAGACTCTCGATGACTGCATTTTCTCATGCCATCAACCGTTTCAAATCTCGACAACCCATTGGATTGCGTACAAAAAACATATCAACTTCAGTCAACGCCAATTAATCAAGATCAAACTTCACCAAATCGCATATCAACTGTCAAAGTGACTAATCATCATCCATCCAGAAAAACGTCCGTCCACGACGTCCAAGAAGCAACACGAGACGATCTTGTCAAGGTTTGCCGAAAATCTTGTTGTTTTTTGTTGTTATGTTGTCATTGAATTTAGATCGTCGGCGAACTTCATGAAGGTTTCGCACGTCTCAATGGTGTTTTGGAAACGATGGCTGCTGCGGCATCGATTCGAGATGAATTTAGCAAAATTAAACTACAATTAATTGTTAAAATTACAGACTTTGTTTATAGATTAACCAATGATTCCGGAAGAAGGTGAATTTTTCTTTTCTAAAATTTTATTTCAAATCGAACGTTTGCAGATCTTCGAATGGCTATAAAAGTCCTCCAACAAATCTAACGTATAATCCTCAACATTTTGCATTTTCCATTGAATATTTTCGAAATCAGCTTGTGAAAGCTCAATATCTGTTCGCTTCGTTAACTCTCACAGCATCAATCGGCTCGTCAACATTAGAAAATATTGTTGTTAAATCTCTCTCAACCGTCGATCTGCAACGTGGAACTACAATTGGTCCCGAAAGTGACAATAATGAAGATATTATCGAAATTAAAAAGTAGTTTCAACAACATCGTATTAATTCAATATTCGTTCCTTTTTTTCTTCTTATTTTTGCAGAGATATTGCAAATTTAAATGAATATGTAAATTTACTTAATCAACGTTTTTCTAATCAGATTTCCAACTGGCAAACATTAGGTTAGTTTCTTTTTTTTGTTTATTTGTTTCCATGGTAATATTTTTTTCCGTTTCTTCTTTTTTCCTTCGCGTTAATAGACAGTATAGACGCAGTAGCAGCAGCAGCAGCAACGGCAACAACGATAGCGACAGGAGAGAAACTGCCTGTCGGTGATCCTGGATTAAATATGCAACGATTAGGAGTCGCTTCGTTAAATCAAAAATTATCAACAACATCTTCGACAACATCGATCGAACATTCTAGTTTTTGTGCTCGACTTTACCAAAAATGTCAAATGGTTTGCTGTATATGCACGCCGAATTATTTGTAACATTATAATCTATTTATTTTTTTTCTTTTGCCGTCCGTGAATGAAAACGCTTTTCTTTTTTTGCTATAAATCGATGCTGGTTTCATCAAATTTTTCTTTTTCTTTTCTCTCTTTCTCTCTCTTCGATGATGCCAATCAAAAGAAAAACAAAACGAAGATTATTTTGTATTTAAGTACAACTTTTCTTGTCTTCATGTCTATCAGACTAATTAATCAGATGGATGAATCTTCAGTTGACAGATGAACAGATCTTCTCATCATTTTTTTTTTATTTTCAAATGTAAATTTTTCATTTCATGGTTGATTTTACCTTTCTGCTAAATGATTTATTTATTGAAGAACAAAAGAAATTGAGCATATATGAGGAAAGAAAAATGTTAAGTTTTTGAGTCAGTATGTAACGTAGATGTATTTTCATCTTCACGTAAATCCACCAAGTTGTTTAATCATAGTTCTAAACAGATATAGTATTTAGAACTAAAATTTACAAAACAAAGTTAACAAGTACCCTTGTTTAATCGAATTTATTATTCGCACACGTAATCGATTGATCTAAACAGATTGAAATCATTCGTATAGATATTCAGCAAGAAACTAACTCGAGCAACAGAATCAGCTAAGTCATCATCAGTTTCAAAAAGAACAGTATCATCATCGCATCCAGCACTTCCTGATGCTTCTGTTAAGCATTCATCATATTCGTCTTCAGTTTGAAACAACTATAAATAAAAACAGTTACAAACAAGAAGCAAATTTACTAATTTTAAATCACAGCTTTGACAGACAACGTGTAAAAGTTGTCCAATAAACGGTTGCGTTAACTTAATGTCATCAGGATAAGTTTCAGTTGCTTGACATATTGCAGCATTACAACGTAACAGTTGAATTGAACCTTTCACAAAGACTTTGACTATATTGCGTTCAGTCTGAAAAGAAAAATAAATAAAAATATATAATTAGACGAATTTGGGATTGTGGAAATTTTAACCTCATCTACGGCCATTTTTTCTATATTCTTTGTGTGTAACAAGCTAGAGGTTATAGGTTAGCCTTTTCCTTTGTAATGATTGTGAACAGAGAACGATGAAAGATGAATAATAACTCAATCCTTATCTATCTGTTAAATAGTATGATCTGCACAGAAACAGCGAATACGGAACAAAAATGATTCCCTCGGTCATGATGAATGCGGCCTCTACTGATTTTTCTTACCATTCTATTCGTCGTTAATATATATGAAGATAATAGAGTGATTTACACTCTCTTTTATATCCTTAAGAATTGTTAATAGAATCATAGATAAAGAAAAGATAGAGAAAAGAAAAATCAAAATGTCGAAATTTAGTTTTTCTACATTTAAATCAGTTAATTCTATGCCGAATCTTTATTCATCGACAGATTCAAATAAGAATTCACCGAAAAAAAAGAGTGCACACTTCTATCTAGTAGAGACTATTTATTGTTAACCAAACGTCTACGTCCATAATTGTTCAAACAGTTGTACGTACCTGACGAAGGATTCAAATTAATTCAGTAACCATGTTAAAAAGATGTATCTCCAGGAAACTAAATGGCAAATACTGATTTGGCTTTTGATTCTGAAGGAAACAAAAGTTGAAAACAATAATATTAAACTAAACTTTTAAAAGAGAAATATAACAACATGAAAATATTCGCCTGCAATGTAAATTTGAACAAATGTTAATTTCATGATAAAGGCAAAATTGAAAAGAAAAAGAGTTTTAAATATGTGAACATTTGCTAGAAATGACGTCGATTAAACAGGAACAAATGAGCTGATTTAACTTCATCGAAAGATAAAAGAAAAAAACTATAAATTTCAAAGGATTATTCTTTTTTTTTCTCTTCATTATTTTAGTCGTATTGAATAAAATGATTTATTTCATCTTTTTTCTTTTGCATTGCATTATTGGTCAACCCTTATTAAATCTATATTATACAGATGTAACAATTGAAAATAATAATATATTTCAACACAATTGTTTACGAGCAATTCAAAATAATAAATTGGGAGGAAATTTTCATATGATCTCTTTTTGTTTGAGCGAAAATCCATCAATATTTGATATTAAAGATGATGTACAGATACCAAGATTTACATTTCTACAATTATTAGAACGAAATATTACTGCTGAACAATTGTTTTATTGGTCAGCACCCATTGATACAATTGAAAAGTATCAAGATTATTTAAATACAGAAAATATAAGTTTACAAAATAAAATCTATTATAATTGCACTTTTGGAAGATTTGGTAATCGATGTCAATATGAATTCAATAATCTTGTTGAATCTATAACTCTTTATTACAATATTGATCATTTCTATCGATCTCAAGAATTTGATAAAATACCAATGACTTGTTATAAACATTTAGAATGTAATCATGGTGGTTCAACAACATGTTTAGATTGGCGAAATATTTGTAATGGACAAATCGATTGTTTAAATGATGCCATTGATGAAAAAGATTGTTGGCAATTAAAAGTCAAACAGTGCAACGAAAATGAACGCCTCTGTTTAAATGGTCAATGCATGAAAATATTGACATCTGAGACGGTTTTTTTTCGAATTATTTGCATTGGTATATCAGATTTTAGGTATCAGGAGTGTACTGGTCTTGGTTGCCCAATTAAGTACAGTTTATTCAATGAATATGATGATCAAGGATGTTCAAGGAATTTTTTAACGGGTTCATGCTATCTAGGTCATGATAGCCAATTATTAATTTCAATGTATTCGAATGAAAACGAATCTTTATTATCAAATAATTGTTCACTTGCACTTCGATGTTTTATGGATTTGTTCAAGTGTATAGAATTTTGTCAAAAACGTCAATGCATACGAATAATTGAAGATAATTGTCCAGAAATGTTCTTCTATCCACAAATTCCAATTTTATTTGGAAATATTTATTTTGCTTATATGAAAAAAGATTTTATTCATTCAATGAATTCTTCAATGATTATGCCTTATCTATGTTATAATACAACTGATTATGATCAGTTTTTTCATCAAAATCAAACATTATTAATTAATAATATTCGTTGTGTTCATACTCAAGAATTTTATTTACTTATAAATCAATTTAATCATTCATTAAAAACAAACTTAGATATTCTACATGATTTACATAAAACATTGAAAAGATATCATCTTAGTATGAATTATACAACAGAACTATGTAATCGATCGAATATGTATCAATGTATTGACTCACCGAAATGTGTAGACATGCTTCATATTCTGAATGGAATTTATGATTGTCCACAAATGGATGATGAAATTATTTCTCTATTGAGATCAACTTCTGCAATGGAATTTATTGAAAAAACTCATTTTAAATGTCAATTAAATAACAAATATATTCCATTGCGTTTGGTTGGTGACATGCAGTGTGATTGTGAACCAGATTCAAGAGATTATTGTGAAGACGAACATATATTTGTAAATTATATAAAAACAAATATTTTATTTCAACATATTTGTGATAGATTTCAAGAATTATCACCAATATTAATTGATGGAAATAATTATACAGATGAAACAGAATGTGAACAATGGGAATGTAATAATATCTATACACGTTGTAATACAGAACGTAATTGTCCTCATGCTGAAGATGAAATTGATTGCGATTTTATATCCATTGGTTGTTCATCGAAGTTTTATCGTTGTGTATCACCTCAAACCTATGAATTTATATGTTTACCTTTAGAAAAAATTAATGATGGTTCGATTGATTGTCTTAGTGCAACGGATGAAGATGATATACGTGGTCAAAATTTAGTTGTGTATTACTATAATGATCTTGCTCCTTTTTATTGTATCAATCAAAGTTCAAATTCGTTTATTTCGAAGAACAGTTTATGTGACGGTCATCATGACTGTGAACATGGAGATGATGAACAATTTTGTACTACCAATCGAACGAATTCTGACTGTGAATTATGTATATGTACATGGCGCGGCGTATCCGATGTGGAAAGATTTTTGTGCGAATACAAAACACCTGCAAGGCAATGGGGCATCATAAATTTTAAACCATTTTCAATTGATAGTGATAGAAAAACAAAAGAAATTGGATTTAAGTCAAGATTATCTTCAAGCGGATTATTTTGGGAATCTATTTATCCATGTCATATGGGTCTTCGTGTAAATGTTAAATCAAATCAAAGGAATAATCTATTATCGACATTCGCATGTTTTTGTCCACCAAATTATTACGGTTCTGAATGCCAATATCAAAATCAACGAGTTAGTCTTACTCTTCAGTTTCAAACATTATCACATTCTGCAAAAATATTATTTATTATTGTTATTTCATTAATTGACGATACCGATGAAAAACTTGTTCATTCATTTGGATCTTTTACTTACTTCTCAATTTATGACTGTGATGAATCCTTTAGATTAACTTTAAATTATGCTACTCGACCAAAAAATTCTTCAAGACAATATTTTATTCGTGTTGATATTTATGAAAAATTAACATTATATCATCGAGGTAGTTTATTATATCCAATTGAATTTTCATTTCTACCTGTTCATCGTCTTGGATTTGTTATTGAAATTCCATCAAATAATACAAAGATGGTGAATTGTAAGAATAAACAATGTCAACATGGTCGATGTATGAAATATTGGAATCAACCAAATGATCTCACATTTTGTCAATGTGATCGAGGATGGAGAGGAAAATATTGTCAAATTCCATATGATTGTGATTGTTCATCGGATGCTCTATGTTTCGATGTTTTATCAAATAATCGATCGATATGTTTGTGTCCAAAAAATCGATTAGGTACTCGATGTTTAATTTCAAGTACAATATGTGAAAGAAGTATTGAAACACCATGTTTTAATGGTGGTGAATGTATTGTTACGGAAGATTATGATGGATTGAATGGTCAATTTATTTGCCTTTGTAAACAAGGTTTTAGTGGAAAAAACTGTAAACTCGTTGATAATAAACTTATTCTTTCATTTGATCAAGAGATTGATTTATCACAATCAATTTTTATTCATTACATACATCTTTCATCTGATAGTGTAGAAAGATCAACAACGTTTAAATCAATTCCAATTCGACAAGATTTTGTAACAATTAATAGTTCAAATAGTTATGAGATAGCTTTTGTTGAACTTCTAAATGGAAATTATTATTTCGCAGCTAGTTCAAAACATAAGGATATCGATCAATCTGTTGTTAATAAAAGAATTCGATCATCTGATCGATGTCCCAATATTAAAGAACTATTTAATGAGACATTTGTTCGATGGAATTTGATTCGTCGAATAAAATATTATCATTTACCATGTCAAAATCAAATTGTTAATCTTTCATGTTTTCATGATGAAGTTCATTTGTGTTTATGTTATAATTTCTATGGTAAACGCTTGGCTAATTGTTTTCTATTTGAACATAATCAAACTTATGATTGTTTTGGTCGAAGTGAATGCGAAGGTAATAGTCGATGTCTTCAAGATCATGAAACATGTCCAACACAATCGATGTGCATATGTGACAATTGCTTTTTTGGACGAAAATGTCAACTTCGTACGGATCAATTTGGTCTTTCACTTGATGTTATTTTAGGTTATCAAATTTTACCAACAAATAACTTTTCTTTACAACCATCGATA
>ERZ778019.2801-NODE-2801-length-15073-cov-13.657611_pt1 | contig 15073 bp, 13 predicted proteins | sample MGYA00375749_ERZ778019 | MGnify/ENA primary metagenome ERZ778019 (study PRJEB29350, sample SAMN05389821) | bioreactor metagenome | isolation source: Ammonium sulfate bioreactor | place: South Africa: University of Cape Town | collected 2014-03-17 ... | reverse complement strand
TAAAATGTAGTAACCAGTGCTGCCAAAACCGATAGACTTTTTCTTTTTTTGTTTATTATTTACATAGAGGTAGTAAAAAACAAACAGTAAAAGCGAATGGGTTCGGTGTGTCCAATCAGGTTGTCTTCGAAATGAAAAATTTAGATAAAACTTCAATTTGATCAATATGAAATTAGCAAGATTAGTTCGATTGATCAAAGATTTAGTCAAAATTATCGTCAATTCACAAATAATAAACTAGAAAGAACGTTAAATGTTTCGGTAAATCAAATTAAAGAATATACTCCTCGATGTATATCGTGTGTTGGCTGTCGAACGAGTATCGATCATTTTCTTAAAACAATCATTGAATAGTACTATCGAGAGGTTTATGTTTTTATTCGTGGGTCTTTCTTTGTGGCAGTTCACACTCAAGTTTGATAAGGAAGATTTCCTATTCCATTCGTTGAAGATATCGTTTAAACATGATTTCTCATCACTAGAACCTACAAAAAGTGTTACATAATCGGGATTTATAAAAGGAGAGTAAAAATAGAAATTATTGTTCATTATTGTAAACGGAGTCATTATGCAATTCATTTTCAATTTCGTTCAGTTTCTGATTCAACAATACATTTACCTTCGATTTGTGTTTGCTGATTATTTCAAATAGTTGTCTAACATTTGTAATAACTTCATCGATTTTATGAGAAGTATCTTCATTTTGTTGACAAGTCGGTTTTTTTTGCATCATTTGAGTTGTCGGTTTTCATAACGTTGTTGATTTGTTCGATTGCATCGATCAATGGTGTTATTGTTTCCGAGATGGTGTCGTACAGATCGTAGATAGTATCTTTCTGAGCCTTAATTAGCAGATAAAACATTTGCTCTTTTCGAATTGATTTAGCTTTTGTTTGCAGATAATCGTTTTTAAGTGTGTTCAATTCAATTTTGAATTCTTCTTTTAGCTTTGAATACTCATCGTGTAAACGGCGTATCTCTGGATTCCAGAAAGCTGTCGGAATATAAACTCTTGGATCGTCCGTTGTCGATGTTGGTCTAACTGCAACTGGTTTCGGTTTTGTTGATGGATAACTGGTGTTGCTTTTATTTTCAATAATTTTATCATCTTTTTGATCACGGAATTGTTTGGGTATGTAAACTTGAGTATGTGTAGGTAATGTGTTTGAGCTTGATTTTAATCTTTCAATTAATTCAGTTCTAAATTTTGTGATCGTTGTGCATTTTTAATCATTCGCTTCGTGCTCCCCTGAGCAATGCTTGCATTTGATATTACAATTTTTATGATCAATCCCGTTATTTCTATCATTGCCACATCTTTTACAAAAATCAATCTTTGATGAACAGTATTATTTATATGACCCGGAATAAAACATTTATGGCATATTAGAACTTTCAGAGTAGGTAAAAATTCCTCAACCATAAAAAGTTGTCCATCAATAGCAAATCTTCCTGTATTTAAAATGTCATGATATTCATCAGTTGACAAGAAATCTGCTCTAATGTGTCTTGATATGTACGAGTTTACACCTGAGAGATCCTCTACCGAAAAAACACCCTCAAATCTTTCATTAAATGCATTCTCAACATCGTTTAGTGATATGAAATTGTCAATGGACTTCATGATTATTGTCTGCTTCGATGGTAGTTTAGTAGGTAATGCCGGAGTAATCTTCGTTTCCAAAATCTTTTCAGGATAATGGTCAATATTGCACATGAAAATAAATAATGCAATGTAATTCGTAAAGCATATTAATGATCCATCAATTCCACTCGTAACATGATCGAGTGCTATAATGGCTGTTTAAATTTAGGATTTTTCTGCATAAAATTGTTTTTAACCGCTTTAATGTAAATATTTGCGATTTCTGAAGCATCTTTTAATGTTTTTAATGGTGGATTACATTGTATTTTGATTCCAGGGAATCTATTGTTTATCGGAAAGTTTAAAGCTTGTTTCGAAATGTTTATATTATCAATTTCGTTATCTTTTCATGTTTGTTGTTCGATACCTATTGATATGTATGTGTTTGAGTTCGTATCATTTTTATTTAACACCTTCAACAGCTGTTTTTTTCATTTTCATATATTTTTTTATTCATTTCTTTATTTAAACTTATAGTGTGTCCAATAGATATACTTCTTTGTGTTCTTCCTCTGCGTCTTTTTGCGTAAGTTGACTGGACGGAATTTGTTGTTCTTCTACCGCGTTTCGCTGTGTGATTTCTTTGTTGAAAACTTCCATTGTAATCATCGTTTTCCGTAGTATAATCGTTTTCATTTTCAGACATTGGCAAATCTTCATTCATCTTGCTACCTATTCTCTTCAACGACGTTGTCTTGTTGTTATTATTATTGTTGTTTTTCAGTTCGATGCTTTCTTTCGTTTGTTTTCGATTCGTGCTTAATAACATTGATTAACTATTGTTAATTATGTTCTTTTGTTGTTGAATTGTTCAACGTTTCCGATCGGTACGAAAGTACAAATATTCAATAAATATTGATATAATGAAATAAAATATAATATTGTTATTATTTAAATGTACTGTTAGTCACAGAGAGAATGTATATGCGTCTATCACGTATATGTTCAAGAAGGAAAATGATTTATCGGCAAATTTTTTCCATCTGTTGTTGGATTCGTAACTGATCCATTGATTTGAATCGATGGTGATTCATGTGTGGACGCTGTTGCTATCGAACTGTCGAATTTCTTATTCGAAAGAGGTTTTGTTCGTCGTTCTATATTACCATTAAGAATAGGAGTTGTATTCGCTTTATCTTCATCATTTGAACTGGAATTTTGTCGTTCAGGTATATTGTTTGTTTCGGACTTTTGTGATAAAGATGAATTACTTGATTTTCTTGTTTTTTGGCGACGACGAGATTTTGTTGAAGTCGAATGACTACTACCATTATCAGATTCACCGGCATCAGCATCAGCATCAGCCAACGATTCATTTAGTTTCGTTGATGCTTCTTCATTTTCTGAACAACTCAATTGTTTATTAATATTATTAATGGATTCACTGGATGTTGTTGGTCGACAATTTTCAAAAGTAGGAACACAAGTAGTACATCGTGTTCTTGGAGATTTTTTAAATATACCTTCACACTGAATTCAAATGTTTATCTTACAAGAAATTTACATAGAAGTAAACTACCTTATGGCTTCCGTTAGTTATTTGTTTTGATCGATCGTAATCATCGGGTGACACGTGTAACATAGCAATAGGAGATGAAATGGTCCAGTTTGAATCGTACGATTGATAGCCATTGATTCGTTCCGATATTGATGATGTTTGATTCGATTTAGGAGATTTATTAAACTGTGACGAACAGGTTTTTAATTGGCTCGTAGGTCCATTTGTTGTATGTGGGCGTTTAACGTAAATTCGACTCGACTTCGAATCAATGCCATTCGTTGGCGTATCATTTACACTATGGCCTGTCAAATAGCCTGATTTGGCATTATGTATAGGTGGTTTCGTTGTCATTTGAAAGAGTTTAGAATAATAAAGTATAAAATCTGACTAGAAATATACTTAGAGAATTTCTTTAGTTAACCAAAGAAAACACATTATTAAATAATTCAATATTGATAATTGATGTCGAAATCTGAAAAGCATAAATACTTTTATGATGAAAATATTTTTTTATTTTCTTCAAAGGGGTAAATAGGTTCTACTTGAGTAAGAATACTTTATTTTATATATTCGAAAAATGTCGATGACGCATACACGATATTGATCTTGGTCTCTTTATTTTTTTTTGTCGTTCTCTCATTTTCAACGTGTAATAACATCATAATGTCTGTCTACAAAGGCAAAATACGAACATGCACACGAAAAAAGAAAAGACATAAGCGATTACGAAAAAAGTGCAAATTCGAAATACTCAGATGCGCATATTCGCTTCAATTTTATACGTTTTTCTTCCTTTTTTTTATTGTCGAGCGTACCCAGTTTTTAAAGGTTTCTATTATTGATATTTGTCTGATTAAAGCCAAATAACATCCGAAAAACAGAATATTTTTTATGCATGTGTGAGTATGTCTGTCTGTATAGTAGGAAGATCAAAGATCAAAGTAGAAATTATCCAATTGGAGAAAATTACTAAAAGAGAGGCCGCTATTCAACATGAAAATACACATTTCTCTGTCGGAAAATCTTCCATCGCGATAAACATTAATCGAACTTAGCACACATTTGTTTTTCTCGTAGAAAAAGTGAATAGATATTTGAAAACAACAGCTGTTCGTAATGATTCCTGTCTATTTGTCCTCATTTCGCCTTCGATTTTCATGTGCATTTTTTTTTGACAATCTGTGAGAAATAATATTTCGAAACTTACTCTTCACATTTACGTAAATCGTTTTGGCCCACGCACGTCGAATTGAAGCTTAATATCGTGCTTTTTTCTCTGTCTATCTATTAACGATTGTTATTAATATTTATCTCTGACATTTTTTTTGCTCTTTCCAACAATAAACGATTGTGAAGCAATATGGAAAAATAATTACTCGAACTCAGCAATAACAGTCTAGTTTAAGTCTCGAGAACAAATTAACCCTTAATGGTACTCGATCGTCCTATTGACCAGATCTTCAAATTAGAGAAAAAAAAGAAACATGAAGAATTTGTTCTGTCATGTTGACTTACCGGTCTTAAAATAAAAAATCGTATGACTGTCATAGGCACATACACAGGGGCACTCTAAATTTAGTTTTTTTAGTCAATAGTCTTATCAAGCAAAGAAAATGTATATCAACGTAAAAACAAAATAAAAAAGAAATTTGTCTTCATCATTTACATGACCTTGTTACTTGTGACGAAATACTTCACAATTTACAATATAGAAACATCGTCATTTTCGTATTTATTTATTTGTTTTTTTGTTTGAAAGAATAGCCAGGTATGAAGGTAGAGCTGAGTTGTATGTAAATAATGACTAACTATGTCAATTCAAGAACTGTGTGTTAACAAAAACAACGCACAAAAATTATATTCTAAGTTACTCGAAAAAAATTAGTCTACAATAAAACTACAAAATAATACGTACGGATCAAAAGGTTTCCGTGCCTTTGTTTTTTTGCTCTTCTTTTCTGAATTCTGTCAACTGCATAGATAGCATATATCTATTTATCCAGTCTTATTTATGTAACAGTAGCATTGTCAGTACTCTTCGAGTGCCATATCGGTATCGATTAGTTAACATTTCTTAGTATGCGTTTCTATCGTCAACAGCAAGCAACATGTCTAGACTTCGTCAGGACAAAGTGCACCAGAAAAAGAATCGATTCGAGAAATTTCTAACGGAATAAATAATCGCTTTACAACCTATTAACTACCATTTAATAGAATACTCTTTTGTACTCACACATCAAACAGTAACCGTGATACATCAAATTATGTATGCACTTTGATTCTTAAATTAATCAATATAATACAGACAGAAAAAGAGAGGGCAAATCTAGGCTTTTACCTCCTACTCTTCTTTACTGTCGTCAATTTGTACTTTATTTTTAATGATTCTCAGCATGTGATTTTCTCGCAACGAACAGATGTTTGGTTTCGATGATCAATAACTCTTCGATCTTGCTTCTTATCGTTACGATCAAAGTACAAAAACTAGAACATATGAAACGTTTTTTTCTCTTACAATTGATGTCATAAGACGAGAAAATATATGGCTTAGTTATTGTTATTTTCAAGAGAAAACGATTTTCATCGTCGTCTTATGACGTCGATTATCGACATTGATAACTTCTCTTTTCTGTTCCTTGCTTGTATCCATACATTTGCATTCGAATGTATTCTTGGCAACAATCCAATGGCGTACAATCATTGACCTTTGTGATTGACTAAAACAAAAAGAGTTGTCTTCAAGATATCAAAAGGGAACAAGGGAGGGAGGAAGGGAGAGAGCACCGACGTCATCAAGACCTTATCAGTTGTTATTTGATTCAATCGTAAAATAATAAATGTGACGTGATTATAATTATTGACACTTGATAGATTTTAACTTATTCTGAGTTCGTTTTCGAAATTTTATATGAAGACAAAAATGTTGAATCATTCCATGTAATATAAAACGAACGAAATTTGATACCATCAATTTATCTCGTTGTGTAAAGTGACAGTAGTATCACATTGAGTTAATGCCGTGTTGCTTTACAATAAGAAATACGTAAATATTTTGTACTCAGATGATTTGTACAAAAAAAACAAATCGAGCACCTGATCGTTCGTTCGTTCGTTTGTTTTTCTTTCTCATTCTCTACAATTATTGAAATTGACACATATAATTCAATTTCTAGTAATTTATTTTTTTCCATAGAAAAACAAACAATGAAAGAAAAAACAAGCTTTTTGAAACATGAAAAACAACTGAAGATGAGAAAACGAATGTAGAAATTTGATTAGCAAATAATTGATGTACAACAGATGTATAATGAAAGTTATCAATAAAAATATATTCATTTGCATTTTGACATTGAGAAATAAGAGTAAAATTAGTAATTTTCAAACAGCTATCATTTTTTTCACTGAAATTTAAATGCAATGTTTGATTAAACATTAGATTCGTTATGAATGAATACATATCGAATAAATCCACCGAGATTTGTTCATAATCTGATTGAATTTGAAGAAGATTTGATGTTAAGTCTGAATTATGTTTTTTAACCAATGAACTTAATCTTGAATCATTATGTTTGTCAGGATAGAACTCTAATGGAGGTAAATTAATCACAATTAAATATTTTATATCAATAACAAGTAAATCATGAATAGCTGCTAATAAACTATTTACAATAACATTCGACGTGAGACTTTCATTGAGAAAATATTCCGTTCCACTTGCCCAAATGACGTACAATGTCCGAGATAGATCAGCTTGTGAAACATCATGTGTCGATAGATAATCAACAATTTGTCGACGAATACCAGGTACTATTGTCTTATTGGGTCCTGTGAATCCTTCGATTAGATTATCATTATCAATAGTTGCTCCAACGTAAGCATAATTTAAAATATTTGAAATTCGTAAATCATCGATCCAGATAGGACCATTCGATGCTCGACCTCGATAATACGGTGGACTTAAAGGCCATTGATGATTTGTTAGATTATATGCATTTACCGTATCCGAATTACCATCGCCGAATACAACAATATTATCGAATTTCGATGATAATGAATAGACTTGAATAAAATGTATTGAAACAATAAAAAAATAAATGCAATGAAAAATTCGACTAAAGTGCATTGAAAACATAATATTATTTACGTACACGTTGATTTTTATAACATGAGAACAGAACGTGAAATATTTACATAGTTCGAAGTGGATTTTATTCGATAGTTTACATTGAGATCAATCAACCGTGATTGCAACGCTTTAAAATCGAAGTATAATAGCAATATAGAAAAAATAACGCGCAAATCGGACAAACTGATCGACAGTCTATTTTAGGTTAAATAAAAACCGTCATTCATTTAGCTATTGAAGAGGTTTTTATTTGTATTTGTCCCTAAAATACAGATAGTAAAGTTTTTTCTTTCTCTCATTGTACCCAGACAAGCTCGTATGATGATTTATCCATGTCGAATACGAACGGAAATATTTTTAAAGTTAATATGAGACTGATTTTCGTAATTATCCTCTTCATGTTTAGAAGATATTAGCTAATTCACCATATTATCAATGAAAATAAGCCAATGACCGAGGTTGTTGTTGTTTGTTTACAAATAATTATGTCACATAATTCTAATTCTAATAATTTCAGTAAGATCAGACTTGATATTCACATCATTATTTTTGTTTCTATCGAACAGACTGATGTCTCGTAATTAAATTTGACCATGACAAATCGAACCGATTGTCAAATTATATCTTGGTCAAAACAACTTCTAAAAACATCACAACCAATTTTTTATATTTGTATTTTTGCATCAATCAGTCATCTTCTTTTTCGTATACAATTGCAAATCTTTCCCGCTGCACATAAACGTTCAATGCAATGGGTCTATGCATATCTGACAACGGATTTATTTTTACTCGCTCGATTTTTTCTTCTCTATGCTTATCGACGATGGCCAACTTGTATACACAAACATTATCAAATGATTCTATGTTATTTCGAAGCTATATTCGACAATTATTTAAATCTCGTACAAAGTTATATTCTTTTGGCATTGAATATTTGTCGTTATCTTCAGATTGCTCATCATTATAATGTCTACATATCGAATCGTCGTTTAATTCTTTTAATTCATTTACTAATTTATCTTTTACCATTAATTGGTTATTCGAGTGCAATTTTTTTTCGAGAAATTTTGATTGAAAATCAGTTGACTAACATTTGTCGGTTAGTTTCAAGTTCATTTATAATTCGAATCGTAGTTCTTCTATTTTCTTATTTGTTACCGGTTATCTTGACATTAATCTTTCTTTTATTAAGTCTTAATCATATTCGTAATACCAATGGTATTCAAGCTCAAGAAATACTCGATGCACGACAAAAATATCATCGTCAATTGGTTCTTCAATCGACAATATTCTATTCACTTTGGTTACTTCTTTGGTCACCCTATCTTCTTCTCTTTCCATTTTCGAATACACATTCAACTGTCAATATGATTGTACAAATTCTACGATATACAAATATTACACTCGATCCAATCACAATTTCAGCATTAGATGTAAGATTTCTTCAAGTTTGGCGATCGACTAGTGGACATTTACTCAAACGTTCACGAAGAAAAACAACTATACGAACACGAGTGATTACGGCAAGTAATTCATTGGAATATTCTTTAGAATATTCATTAGAACGCACGATGGAACATAGTATCACAGTGAACTAAATCTAATTAACAAAGGAAATAAAAATAAGATCTCTTTTTTTATGTAATTCTGATTGAGTCAGTATGCAAATGTATTCGTCTGAAAATAAAGAATAAACCAATCATAGTTTTAATAAATATTTTTTTATCCGTAAACTAGAACAAAGAATGATGTCAAATTGAAATCTAATTTGTTTGACATTGATATATATAAATTGCAGACGTTTTCAGTGATACTGACACGAACTGCTAATAACTGACAAGAATGTGTCAAAAAAATTCTAATTTTAAAGTGTGGAACGTATATTTAAATGAGAAAATAAAAGGAAATAAAAAATTCATAAATAATTACAGACGAAGTTTAATATACAGAACTGTTTGATCAGTATCTCAAGGAGTAACCGATTCTTTTCGCATTCGTGCTGTCGCTGTTCTGCAGCTGACAATAATTGATTCTCAGCACATTTCCAACGACGTGAATGAAAAACAACGTCGACAATTTAGTGTGCTTTTTCTATTATATTAAACCATCGTGTTAATATTTATTACTCTTTTTTTCTATTTGTCAAAGAATCATGACTTGGTTAAAAATGTATATTCATAGAAGGAAAACTTTGGAGCAAAATGTTATATTTCCAGTATTATTTTATTATATTTGACGTTGAATTAATTCATTTTAGTGGTCCGAAAACTACTAAAAAGAATTAAATTAGTTTCAATGTGACGTTCTGATGTGTTGAGGATTTCCGCCCCATTTATTTTTGTTCTAATTATTAGCTAGATGCAAAAATTTGTCGCAGATTTTTTTTAAACAATAGTTCTCATATCCATCAGGAGAACAGCTCGATCTTTTCACAGATCGCTTTTTTGTGTATATCTTGACAGGATGTTAGAGTAGATTTACTGCATACAAAAGAAAAACAAGGTTGTATTCCCTAAGGTTTCGTTAATATTAATTTCTCTCGTTTTTCTCATTGTAATTAACTATATTATTAAATCGTCATTTACTGTCAAAAGAAGAACACAAACGTTTTCAAACATGATTTTTTTAAAGACTAACTGAACTGTTTTTCTATGATATTGTCTCGTGAAAAGCATACTAGATCGTGACAATCGAGAGAAAAGGTTCTTACATATTGGGCATAAGGACTCTTTTTTCTTTCTTTCAACTCTATGTATTCATTCACATTTCATCGAATGCGTAGAACGGAGAAAAAAACAAGGAAGACTCACTACAGACGATTATATGAGTAAGTGAATGGTTGCTCGATGTTTTCCTATTCCTCTATTTGTATTGAGTTTAGTGAAGAGCATAAACGTTATTAACAGTATTCAGCAAAATATGCCTCTGGAAACGAATGTCGTCGATAAGTACGTATATATATATATTCATTTGCATAAATCGGGAAAAGTTGTTGTTTTTTTTCAATAGAAAACATTTTCTCTGTTGATAGACAAATAAGAATGAATAAAAAAGAACTCCGACAATTTTTTAATTAATTGTTTTAGATGAATTGTATCGTACAGAAATGAATAATACAACGGCAACAACAACATGTGATCTTATTTCTTGGCGAGAACAAGGTGGTAAAATCGAAAAACCACTATCGTATGTTTGCATTGCTGCAACATTGATTCATCTTCTTTTCTGGATTCAATTAATTACATATCCAAGTGTACGTCAACGATCCATGCAATGGTTGTATGCGTATCTTGCGACTGATCTATTGTTATTGCTTCGATTTTTTCTACTTTATATTTATCGGTGGTGGTCGACATGTGTGCCACGTATTCTTCAGACAATGATCTGTTATAGTGAAGCAATATTCGATAATTATTTAAATCTTTTACAAAGTTATATTCTCTTAGCATTGAATATTTGTCGTTATATTCAAATCGTACATAATCACGATGTTTATTCATCCAATCGTCGTACAATTATTTTCATGCATTTATTTATTTATTTAATACCATTATTCGGTCATATCTTAGCTGCGTATTTCGAATGGACACGTCTGGAAAATCCTCGCGGCAATGCATGCGATCTATTGCCTGTTTCAGTGAAGATTCGTATCTTATATCTTCTTTTATCATATTTCATTCCAGTTATTCTTACACTCGTATTTCTTTCGCTAAGTTTGAATTATATTCGTAATACAGACGGCATTCGAACACCATCGATAGTCGATGCACGACATAAATATCATCGGCAACTCGTTGTTCAATCAACAGTATTCTATTCCTTGTGGATTATTTTTTGGTCGCCACATATTCTTTTATTTCCTTTTTTCTATAAAAACTCTCCAATTGGTATCATAGCGCAGATTTTAAACTATATAAGTATAACACTGGATCCGATTGTTATTGCGGCACTTGATGTACGATTTTTACAAGCATGCAGATCAACAGGTGATCATTTGAAAACAATGTTTAGGCGACATCATTCAATGAAAGTTCCCGTTGTTCTCGTAGCCAAAAATTTCGAACCAACAAGTGATGAACTGAAATCCATCTCTCATTAAACAAACATCGGTCTTTTCCGTGAATAGTAACTTCGATGTTTCTTTTTCTTTTTGGTTTATGTAAATAAATTCCGTTCAAGAAGATCAATAAATTGTTTACTTCTCATTAAAAAAAAACAAACGAAGGCTATTATTAACATACAAAGAATATCTACGGCTGAGAAATCCCGATTTTGTTTTTATTTTTCAAACGAAATGATTAAGAGATTTATATAACATGAAACTATCTGACTCTATTAGTGCAAAGGTAAAAGAAAAAAATGTAGGATAAAAATCAGCTAGAAATAATATTCACAGCAAACAATATTCACGACGAAACGACGCTTCAAACTTTAGCTGTTCCATCAAATTGTGCAAGTGCAACACGCAATTCTTGCAATTCACTTCCAATAAAATCGTAGACCATTGCACGCGATGTATTCTGACGTTGTTTCGGTGGTAAAGGTGGCTGGTAGTCATCATCGTCGTTGACATTTTTTCCGTTTGTTTTGCCTGGCAATTGATAGTGTTCGGATGTACTCGATTTGTTGAATAGGGATTTTTTCAAGGGCGTATGTTGTTTTGGCATGAGCATTGGCGCAGCTTCATCATCATCGTCCGAGATTTGCGTCCGTTTTTTCTGTCCGACAAGATTAGCGTAGTTTTCAATGAGTGAATCATCTTTTGTTAGCAGTTTTTTAATTGGAATTTCGATTTTTTTCTTTTCAAGAGGCGGATGAGGAACATTATCGTAGCCAGTCATTGGAAGAATCGGTTCACGTGCACTAAAAATTAAACTAGAGCGACTGTTTTTCTTTATTTATTGAAAATAATCGTACGAATTCGTTTCAGATTTGGGAACTGATCGATAGATATCTTGAAGTAGAGCCTAAAATGAAAATCAAACGATACACAAATAAACGAGAACAAAAAAAATCAATTGCAACCTTAGTATCTGATTGTTCTTGATGAGTTAACGAATGATGACCATTGATAAGCAATTGACTGGAACTATCTTCCGATGAATTCACAGGCGTTTCCGAACTAAAACCAACAATCGAAATAATTTCTTTCGATAAAATCATTCGAAAATTACAATGATTTCGATCGTTCGATTGTTAAATAACGTTCTTTTCTTTTCAATTCTCTTTTTCCCACTTTAAGTTTGACAAATTCCATAAATGCTTTCAAATCCTCAAACGGTGTTACCTTTGAAAACAAAAACGTCGAATGAATAAATCAATCTCTTTGTCATCACGTTTAATTACTTGTTTGCAATATTCTTCGATTGGATGTGATCCATCATGTTTCTTCGCGTGATCACCCGTGAAAAAACACGTTTGACAAAGGTCATAATTAAAACAACGAAGACATCGATATCTATTCGATTCAAAACTCTAAATATCTCATCGAAATCTACCGATATCAACCTACCGCATGCCGATAACGGGATAAGCTTTGCATGTGTCACATCGTGCTTCATGTCGAACTAAAATATTCTCGATGAATTCGAATCATAGAACTCAAAAGTGAATCATCAACCTGTTTCCGTTGCAATTAGCCGATGCAATGTTGGCAACCAGACTAATGTCTGCGGTTCTCGACTCATCCAATTGACGAATAAATCTTCTCGAACAACTCCATCATGTGTCTGAATTTGAAAGAGATGAAGTTTCATTTTTTTGGGTCGAAGATTTTCTTACGTGATCAAGGCAACTTTGAACACAATTCGAGATATTTTCGGGATGAAATGAATCGACATTATCGAAATGATTCGGAAGTTTTAAGAGAATTTCGAATAGTTCAATGAGTTTCGTTTGAGAAGCAATGACATTCGGCGAGGTTATTTGACGAAAAAAACCTGCGAAAGAAAAGAAAAACTTAATAAAACGGCCGAATACATTTTCATATTACGTACAACGATATTTTTCCGGTAATTTTGCGTTTGATAACGTAAAAAGAAGAATTTTAAATGCGTTCAAATCGAAATCCTCATTGATTTGTCTATCAAAACAAATAAATTTGTTAATGAAAAAAAAAACTCTATGTTTACATTTGTAAGATTTCGCAGAAAAATCTCAATAAAGTCTCGATAATTTCATCCATCGTCGCTTCATTGAAATGGTACGATGAAATAAGTTGATAGATCGCGACCAAAACTTGCTTAGCATCGGCATAACTTATCGTTGATTTATCAATTCCAAATTGTAAATCTTGAGTATTAAAAACTCGAACGAGGATATTATAATCAACATATGTTACTGCAAAAAAAACAGCAAAGAGTACTGAAATGTTTCGGTCTGAGAGAAAGATTTTACATTTGAGATACTTTTGTATAACTCGGAGTTTACATGCGACACGATAAGCTGCGAATTTAACTGATTCTAATGGTTCTAGAAAAGGAAAATGACAGATACTCATTGATAAGCAATCAAACTGACCAAGTCGTTTTGTGATTTGATCGTAGAGTTTTTCATCACTAGATAAAAATCATTTTTTTGGTTACGAAAGAGAAAACAATTCGAATGAATTTACGTTTTTTCAACAGCTGGAGTTGTTATTGTATCGTCGACTTGAGTATTGGTCATCGCGTTGGTCAGATTGAATGATTGAGTGAGTGATTGTTGTTATCAATTATCGAACGGTCAATCTGTTCAATATGTTGTTTATTTGTTTTATTTCTGAAGAAATTTTTCTCGAAAATAAAATTTCGTTTATTGACAAAAAAATCTTCTTGTTTTTTCTTTTTATCACCGATTTTTTTTGTTCAACTAGAGAAAAATAATGACTTGCAATCGAGCGACATCTGTTCAATTATTGAAGAATTATAAACGAGCAATAGCTTTTTGATCAAAGCTTGTCATCGACGAGAAAAACTTTCTTAACTGATATTGTGATAGAAAATTGCTTTCGTATTTGTATTTAATCGATAGCAAAGTTCACAAAATCGAAGTTGTTCAACGGAAGAAAAATCACCAGTAAAAATAAACGAACTTGGCGGTGCAATTTTTTCAATAGAGCATTTTTGTTTTGGTCCGAATACAATTGGTACTATTTCAAAAGTTAGCGAACGCCAACATTTTTCGGTAATATAATCTCGACATGCTTAAGATTCACATTCACTGTCTCGAGAACATAGTTCGGATTGATTTGTTTCACACAATCGCCATGAATTTTTATTCTTGGGTAAACTGATTGTAATTGTTCGTAATAATTAAGACGAACTTTCGAGTTACAATTACTAACAAACCACAAAGCATACGATTGACGTTTTGTAAATTGTTCATCGATATAAGAATTGAATTCATCAGTTGATAGCATTTTCGGACGAAGAACTGTTATACCATATGCACCCATACTAGCTTCAGAATCGAAACGAAAAGATATTGTTCAATTAAATTTCGTGGGAATAGCTTCTGGTTGAACATCACCAGCTAAATCATGCCAAAATAACCAAATCTGATTTGGATCGCGTTCTTTTGATAATTGATTATAATGAATATCACTTCGATGGATTGGTAAGACATTGGCAGTCTTCAATGAATGATATTAGTTCTTTGTATTGACTAACGAGAAACGATTTTATCTGCAATTTTTATACGGATATTGTTCACCGAAAATAAGTTCATCTTTTTTATGACAAAATTTTGATTGACTTAACACTTTCGTATATGGGCAAAATCATTTTAATAGCGACGTGACATCGTACGATTCTCGCACGTA
>ERZ778019.2776-NODE-2776-length-15197-cov-11.569476_pt1 | contig 15197 bp, 19 predicted proteins | sample MGYA00375749_ERZ778019 | MGnify/ENA primary metagenome ERZ778019 (study PRJEB29350, sample SAMN05389821) | bioreactor metagenome | isolation source: Ammonium sulfate bioreactor | place: South Africa: University of Cape Town | collected 2014-03-17 ... | reverse complement strand
GCATCTGAAATATAAAAATTAGTAATAATTTTAAATCTGCCACCCCATGATCGATTTACATTGAGAGTATCTTTTCTTTTACTGTATTTGTAATATCATTTGTCATTTTTTTCTTTGTTGTGTTTGGCACATGTCTCTTCATACTCATCTATACAAGTGTTGCGGCTTATTCAAGTATAAATCATTCATCTTTTTAGATCAATGTCGTCTTATTCGGATGCATATCGTATTTCAGAAAGTCCATCGCAAAGAAATGTTAGTTTCTATTTCAAATTAATTAATTTATTGAATGAAAAACTATCTATTCTCATCTAGATACTTGAAACACATGATTTTCTGCGAAATCGAACTCAACGATGGAGAATTTGTTTGATTTTAATTTTGTTGTTTATTTATTTCATCATTTTGATTTTAACATGGATAATGATTGATGAAGTCTCTTCGAAAAACGAATATTTACGTCAACAATGGCGTCTTGAACAAGAAACAATTGCTAATCAAAAGAAGAAGCTAAGTGAATTTGTAAATGAGTTAAAACCTTATGCAGTTGAAGATGAAGAACCTTGGGGAAAATGTTTTCGTTCATTATCATGGCCGTATGTGGAAGAACTCTCGAATATCTATGAAATTAATCAATATGTTAAAGAGGAATTCAATCAAATCATACATCCATTACAATATCTCTCATGTTTACTTTGTTTATTCAATAATTTTGTAATTCTATCGATCTTTAAAAAATCTCAAAGATTTTATATTCTTTCAAATATTCTTCTCATTTTTTGTTTGTGTGTTTATGGAGATATCTTTTCAAAACAACCAAATGTATTTTATACTGTATACATCGCTTGGTCAATTATGATTTTTACAATTTATCTCCTAGTAAAAGTCATTTCAACATTGTACATTATCGAACATGATCATAGTCCATGAACTTTGAAAAAAATCGAAAACGCCTTTTAATATATGCATTGCGATTTTGAATCGGAATTAAAATGTGTTCAGTTTGCTTTAATAAAGTACACTAGATCAAACACGTTGAATTTGAAACTGGAATTCAAATTTCAAAATTCCAACTCAAATATTTTTGGCAAATACTGACCGTTTACTTAATAGTGCGAGGTCCATAAGCGGCAAAATTATGACCAAATACGGACAATCGTATCGATAGATCTGAAATGCATCACTATAGCTCACTAATCTTTATGAAAATGTTGATGCTAATCAAGTGAAACAATCTTGAATTTTTAAATAATATTACAACTGATTACACGTATATGTAATTCTTGTAGTCGAAGCAAAAAAAAACAATTAATTTTGATTTTCTTGTCTTTCATTGATTGGATAAATTTTGATTTTTACAAATTATCTCCTAAGTGAGGATCGAACATGATCATAGTCAATAAACTCTTTCGAGCGCGTTTTTTCAACAGCAGAAAATGCTTTTTCTTCGAAATAATTTATGTCAAATGAACACGAAATTGAATTACTTCGTCGTCGCGATGAAATTCTTCGCGAAACAGCTGAATTAACATCGAATATCGTTCAATCACTCGAACAACAACAACAATTTGCTCATGAAACAAAAGAAAATTTGCACAATCAAAATTTTCTACTATCATTAGCTAATGATAAGATGAGATCGATGAATGAAGATCTGAATTCAGTTGTTCATGAAATGAATGAAATCGATGCACAAGATGGTTGTTTATGTTGTCGATGGAGAAAGAAAAAAACGAAGAAAAAGGAAAAAACAACAACAGCAAAAGTGAATCCTTCTTCATTGATTGAAAAGACAACTATCGAAGCATCAAAAGTACCTGGATTAGTCAATGATAATGAACAAGAAAAACTTATCGTTCAAGAATTAGCTCTGATGCAAACTCAACTCGTTGTTTTTCAAGATCAAGTCAAAACAATCAATCGATCGTTTGTCGAAGGCGATGAAATTATTCAACAACTTAACAATGAAAGCAATCAATACATGAACGCTAGTTCGTGTTCATTTGTTGTTGAGAAGATCATCATTTCCTTTTTTGTTTCAGTTACAACTGCTTTAAACAAAGCCGAAGATGTTCTCGGTCGAAAGTTTATCGTCAATCAAGACGAACAGCAAGTTAAAGCTCATGAATCGAATAAAATTTAATTTTATTTGCAAATAAAGAAGAAGAAGAAGCAGAGAGAGAGAGAAAGAGATAAGCAAGACTCTATATGGCATCTATGTCAAATTTTAAATCACAATCATTTCTTCGTTATCAATTTCGACTTTAATAAAAATCGTATCATCTTTGATATATTCTAACGTCGCCATTGTTTCTAAATCCGTGAATTTTTGAGCTCCAAAACTTGCATTTCGATCTGTTATTGGCCGGCCTAAGAATGGCTTATTTTCTTTGCATATATTCGGTTTAACACTGTAGGTTATATGACGACGGTTGTCGACATCGTCACATTGATCGAGTAATGAAAATGTAATACGATGAGAAAACGGCCAAGGTAATAATGCATCATAATCGCCACGACAAATACAAATAAATAATGAAACATGTTTGCCCTTTGCTAAAAACGATTTCAAAAGCTAGAAAAACTAAAGAGTCTATTTGTTACCTTTGCCATCGCCACATAAACAAATCGAAACTGTCAGTCGATATCCATGTCGACTCGTGTAAAACGGTGGACTGAATAGAGTTGTTTTCTTATTCGTTCGTGCATCTTGAACATGCTCATGATAATGATCAATTTTCCAGATAAATTGTGTACCGTAGGTTTTCTCGAGCGTGTTTACTTTCCGTGACAATAGTTCAATCCAATTTTTCTGCTCCTTACAACGTTCTTCGTATAAAAGTAAAAGTTGCTTTTGAATTGAAATCGTTTCGCCGGTCATATTTAAATGAATGCCAGGCGCATCTTTGATATGTTTAGTTATTTCAGTTCGATGACCACGAAATTCACAGCCACAATCAACGAATGGACAGGCGATTTCTTGTTTCGGACAAGAATTTTCTAAATGATTGGTCAATTGTGACCGAGGGAATTCGTCACTTGTACAATTATTCGGACAGGGAACTTTAAATTCTGAACAGATATTAAAATGGGGAATTTCTTCTTCGAATACGAGCCGTTGATGACCTTGCAGGAGAAAGATAAAAGATCAGAAAAAAAACGGCAGCACATTTTCTTACAAAATTCACATTCGATTGTACGTTTTGCACAATCTTCATTCAAATGTTTGTCCATAAATCTTCGTTCGAATTTAGCTCCACAACCATTCGAACATTCAATCGCATTATATCCACAGTTTTCTTGATGACTCGTCAAATCACGTAATGTTCCGTCCCACGAACAACCTTTTTCCTTATTTGTACAATAAACATCGAGATTTTGAATTTCTTTTTGTAAATCAGTATCATTCGTAATTTTATCTTTCGAAATCGGCTGTTGACACGTTGGACAACGTGGTGCCACTCTAAAAAAAAAAGAATTCCTCGAGTAAAGCTACAAAATAAACTACGCATTCTACCGCATAATATCCGGCAAACAACTTGAGCAAATATGATGGCCACAATCTTCGAAACGAATCGGAAATCGTAGATAACTCGAACATGACGGACAAGCCAATCGATTTGGCAACGAACCATTTCGCCAATTGGGTTCCGGTTCAGTTTTTCTAAATCAACAAACGATTAAATTCGATTGTTAAGAAATCGATCTAACCTTCCCAACGGACTTTTTCTCACACCATTTGCAGTCATGATACCTGACTAGTTTCTCAACAAAAGAAAAATGTATCTTGTAACTTTAACTCTTCGAACGTGCCGTCTGTTAAATAGACTCAGCAAAAAAAAAGAAAAGAGAATTTAACATCAAAGCCATTTTCATGATTAACAAGAAAAAAAAACACTACGGAAAACTTAGGAATTACCGCTTGGCTGCACCGGCTGATGGATGTAAACGGGACACAGCTGACGATGTACTACGTACGGATACAAGTGACCCATCGTAAACAGGAATTGACAGTGGTGATTCGGTCATCATGATAAAATGATTTTTTTCTATTGTTTTTTGAAATTACCTCGCAGAATATGTTGATAATTTAAAAACAAAAAAGCTTTTTTTGTTTTCAATATTTTATAAAGTAGCACTTTAAATATGAATACTGTATTCTCTCGTTCTTTTTTTTATTCATTAAATGAGTTGATAATTAGTCAGTTAGAATCTTTTTTCTTCTCTTTGAGCAAATATTTTTTACATCACTTTGGAAACACACATATCAAACATGACAATATTTAACAAAAAAAAAACAAAATCTCTGAATTTTGTTGATGTTTGACATACAACTATTTAAAAGATTAGTTTATATATTTAGATGATTGATTGATATTCGCGAATGACAAGCAGGGAGAGAAGAAGAAAAAAAACGTGATGTGCATTTTGCGCACAAATTATTGTTTTATTCGAGCTAATCATTAAGTCATACAACCTCTTGCCCTTCCAATTTTTCTCGTTTACCTTGATTTGATGAAGTGTGACCATCATAGTTATGATGTCTATCAATTAAAAAAAAACGAGAAGAAAAAAGAAAAATCTTTTTTTTTCGATTTATACATGTTTTTTTTTTGCTTATAAAATAATCATTAAGAATGATTTCTATCGTTCACATTCACAATCGACGATTGAGCGAATGAAACAGGATTACAATTCATGTGACGCAAGAATTCTCTTATTAGATCCTTGAGAAGACGCAAAGGGAACAACGACGACCTCAATAGGAGAAGAAAAAAAAGTGATTATTTTATTCTTCTCTCTCTCTCTCTTTCTCTTATTTCGTGAAAAAAAAATTGATTTTTTTGTTACCGTAACGATCACATCAATACGAACATTTACGAAAAAAACGACCAAGAAATTATAGTTAAAGTGAGTTTTTTTTTTGATCGTTAATGAAACATTCGGGATCAATTGATATGTTGTGCGATATACTAATCAATAACAACAACAACGAGAAGATAATGCACATCTCCTTAGACAAATAAAGTCGACACGCGCGAGATATACAAGAGACAACTCCGTTCGTCCTTCCTAAAATAGAATAAAAGCACAAGCAGATGATGATATACGATAAGAAATATCTCTAATCGACGATGCTCGACAAATGAGGCAAGACAGCCGAATTCTTTTTCCTTTTCACTTCTCGTGTGTCGACGGTTTATTTATCTGCTAAATATCATTTATTGTTGGTACAACACGTAAACAATCTATTCGATAGTCGATGTCAAAAACAGAAAAGGTATTCGTTCGCGAGACTAGGTATATCTATGTGTCAAATCGTTGTCCTTTTGGTATCTTTCATCGATAGAAAACAGATAGTCATGTCTGTCATTTGTTGTTTTCTTCGAATACATATGATATCAAAATGTTGATTAATCTCACAAGAGAGACAGATTCTTTCTATTTAGAAAATGACACGAAATTGTTTCGAAATGCTTTCATCATCGACAACAATCTCATCGTCAAGTTCATCGATGCCACTTGTCTCATCTCCGCATACAGGTGGTCATATAACATGTGTCATTATAGGCGATAGTGGCGTTGGTAAATCATCGTTAGTTATTAGTTATACAACCAATGATTTCCCCAAACAATACATGCCGACAGCGTTCGATAATTATTCAGTTGACGTATCCGTTGGTACACGTCTCGTACATTTCGATATATGCGACACGGGCGGCAAAGTATAACCGAAAAACACCAACAATCGTCTCTCACTTTTTCATTTTTTTGCTAGGAACAATTTTCACCATTACACAGTCTCTGTATTCCGTATAGTGATGTTATTTTACTCTGCTTCAGTGTTGTTAATCCTCAATCGTTTCAAAACGCGATTACCTATTGGCTATCGCGTGCACGTCGTTCCAATGCGAAGATTCCGATCGTACTCGTTGGTACACAGATGGATCTACGGTCGGATTTGAAAACTCTACTTCTACTCGATCAACAGAAACTCAAGCCGGTGACGGAAAAAGAAGCTCGAACACGAGCACAACAAATGCATGCGTGTTCGTACATCGAATGTTCGGCATTGACTGAGAAGAATTTAAAAACTGTTTTCGATACAGCCGTTCTCGCTGCACTTGAATTTCGTGATTCAACACCATTGCAAGCGACATCAATTTTGCCTTTGATCGAAAAAGAAAAGCAGCAGCAGCAGCAGCAACAACAAACAGCTAAACAACGGTCACATTCGACTCGAACGTGGAGAAAACTCGTTTCAGGTTGCATTGGTGTCTGAGACGTTCTATTCTATTTTTTTTATGTATAAACACACATACTCTTCGGTAGATGATAATATAATAAACTGATCAATAGCGACATCTATTGTGAAACAAAATCGGTTTGTCATTCGTTGTCACATATGAGAAAATTCGTATATTCATTTATTCAGTAAAAGTTTTTTTTAAAAACCATGGCTGCTATGAGTAAATTGCCTGCTGTTTATCGGCATGGATTTCTGTTAGGTAAATTCAATGAATGTTTAGTTTAAATGCTAAATTTTGTGATTAGCATCGTCTATGGCTGTGTCGTATTGGTTTACGGTCAGATGGCTTCGAGAGAGATCGAAACAGTTGGTTGAGGTTTATTATTTGACTGTTTGTTTATCGAATTGTGATTTAGATTATTAGCCAAGGATGTCAATTCATCGATGAAATCGGTAGATTGAATTTGTTGTCGTTGTTTTTTGGTTATTTTTGTGATTTAGCATTTGACAAAAAAAGATCAAACAGTCGCTGTTGACAAGCGATTTTTCAAGTCAATAGAGCTTCCTAAAAATTAATTTTTTTTTAATTTGTCTGATTATTATTTAGGAAACTCATAGCTCTTCTCAAGATTCTCGTACCTACAGTCTTTTGTGGCGAAGTAAATCAATAATATTCTCCTACTCTTCGAATTTCTGTGCCTCATTTTTCAGAGTCTATTTCTCGTTTTGGTCGCTGTTTCACTCATAGCTCGTACTTATGCTGATGTTTGGATGATAACCAATAGTACATCAGTTGAAAGTGCAATTATCGGTCGAAGTGCCACACTTTTCAAGCAATATCTCGCTCGATTTGCCTATGCTATGCCATTAGTAAGCGAGATAATCATAGAAAAAAAGCGAAGATTTCTATTTTTTAGATTGCTTTTGTCAACAATGCACTTCGTGTGAGTTGTTTTTTGTTTGAAATCATCCTAAACTCAACGGACTTTTCTTAGTACACACTCGAAGAATTGAAATTACGTTTTCGTAAACGTTTATCTTTATATTTATACGATCAATATTTAAAGTTTGTTGAGTAGAAAATGACTCGAGATTGAATATATTTTTTGTGTGTTATCTTTAAAGAGGATTTACTTATTATCAAGTCAATACACTCGACAGTCGAATAGCCAATATCGATCAATTATTAACGCAAGATGTCGAGAAATTTTGCACGAGTGTTGCCGATCTTTATACGAACGTTTCGAAAGTATTTCGAAGTCGAAGTTTTTTTGTTTTTTATGATTTCAAATTTTCTTTCGAATCGATTTTAGCCTTTTTTGGATATTATTATTTATGCACGCAAACTCTCGGGATCGATTGGCCCCAGTGGACCATCGTTACTAGTTCTTTATTTACTCTGTTCAGGTTTGGTTCTCACGAGGTAAATTCCAAAAGATTTTCAAAATAAATATTGGATCTGATGCTTTTTTTTGCAAAGATTACGTCGTCCGATTGGACATATGACAGTTACTGAACAACAATTCGAAGGTGAATTTCGATATGTTAACTCACGATTGATCACAAATTGCGAAGAAGTAGCCTTTTACAATGGTAGTCGAAAGGAAAAACAGATTATTCGAGATGGTTTCGAACGACTAGTACGTTCAAAGAGAGAAACGAAAGATAATCTTCGAAATTTTCTTTTCTCTAGATTAAACATTTACGAAGTTTGATTATCTTTCGATTGGTCATGGGTTGCATCGACAGTGTCGTAGCGAAATGTAAAAGCTGAAACCAAACGCGATGTAGATGTTCGATTTCATTTCGAAAATTTTAGATATGTCAACTTGCGTTGGATATTATGTCGTTAGTCGACCGTTTTTAGACCCGATGAATACTCGTCATGCTAACAGCACTTACAATCAAATTCTCGAAGTAGAAATTCAGTTTGATTCGAAGAGAAAAAAGGGCCGTTTTGCATTCTAGGATTATTATTCATCCGGTCGAATGCTGATGCGACTTGCTGAAGGTAGAATTGATTTTGTTTCGAGTTCGAATTTGATTGGTTTTTGTTTGTAGCTGTTGGTCGATTGGTAAAGAAAGACAGGAGATTGAGGAAGAAAGGAAATGATTGTTTTTTTCTAGGTACTTGCTGGAAGAGAGTTGACGAAATTAGCTGGGTAAGAATCGTGAGGATGTTGAGAGAAGGAAATTGAGGATTGTTTTTAGTTTTACAACTCGTGTTACTGATCTAATCGGTGTACTTTCGGATGTTAATCGAGGACATTACGTTCGAAAAGGTATTAATAATACGACGATTGACAATCGAAATGACGAAAGTTATATTCGAACTCAAGATGGAATTATTAAGTAAATGAAATTCAAGAAGAAAAAATGTCAAATTCAATCGATTTGTAGATTTGAAAATGTCAAACTGATGACACCGAACGGAGATGTTTTAATCGAGAATTTGAATTTCACTGTTCGATCAGGTCAAAATGTCATTGTCGTTGGACCGAACGGTTGTGGTAAATCGAGCTTATTTCGAACAATTGGCGAAGTAAAAACTCCCCCGTTTATCATCTCAATCTATTCTTTTTTTGTATTCAGTTATGGCCAATTGCGAGTGGAACATTGACGAAACCAGGCAGTGGTCATTTATTTTACATTCCTCAAAAACCGTACATGACAATCGGTACACTACGTGATCAAATTATTTATCCGGATTCTCAAGGCGATATGCGACGAAAAGGAATCAAAGATGAAAATCTTCGAGAACTACTCGATAAAGTTCAATTGACGTATTTAACTCAACGAGAAGGCGGTCTCGATGGCGTACAAGATTGGATGGACGTACTTTCAGGTGGCGAAAAACAACGAATTGCTGTAGGCGTTGTTTTGTTGATTAAAAAAGCAAAATGAATTTGAATATTTCGATTTCAGATGGCAAGATTATTCTATAACAAACCTCAATTTGCCATTCTTGATGAATGTACAAGTGCAGTTTCAGTTGACGTCGAAGGTTTTATGTACGAATACTGTCGAACTGTATGTAGTAATTCATCGAATTGATTCAGATCATTCGGCTTTTTTTTTCGTTATTCAGGTTGGAATTACATTATTTACAGTTTCTCATCGTAAAAGCTTATGGAAATATCATGAGGTAGATCGAAACTGCTTCTTTTTTTTATTATTATTTTCAATCAATTGATTTTTAGTATTGCTTATATATGGATGGTCGTGGTAGTTATTCATTTAAGCCTATTGACGAACAGACATCGGAATTTGGTTCCTAATTTTATTTTGTATTCGTTTTGTTCTCTTTTAAATAAATATCGTAGCTCACCTCCACTACAAAAAAAAAACTAATCAATTCGAATTTCTACCCAGGGGAAGAATGTTTGTTTTTATCTGTGACTGTGGGAAGAATACAAAAATGCCTTATAAATATTCAAATGATTCAATGGATTTATTCGAATAACATGAAAGACTCGATAGGTCCGATTGAAAAGGTGAATTTATTACTACATCGTTCAATTCGATATTCGTATCGTCAACGAACTTGTCGATGTTGTCCAACAATATGCTGTGAATTGCTCGTTTCATTTCTCGCTATTTCACTTCTTGTTTTACTTCGATATGTATTGAATAAATCGGTTCCTATGATCGATTTGTCAAGACGAATAGAATCATCGTATCTACCTAATCTTATTTTGCAACCGAAGACCAACGAAACTGATGATCTAGTTCTATTAGCAAAAGCTAAGCTGAATAATTGGAATGTCAATGTTTCGTATGTCATTTAACCGTCAAAATCACTCATCCTATTTGTTTTTCTAAGAAATGAAAATGTTTTCGATGCAAAAAACAATATTTCAAATACAATTCTCATTCGATTTCAATCGAATACCAGTCTTCGAACCGATTCTTACCTATCCTGTAAGTAATATAAATCTCAAAATTTGATTGAATATATGCCAAAACATTTTCAGATGAGATCGTCGTTCAAAATTATGGTTTACCCGAACGAAACTATCCAATCGAATTCTCTTTTCTCTCCTATATGCATCCTGGTAGATGAACATCATTTTAACTACTAGATTTTATATTTTCTCGATTATTTCTCATAGCAATGGTACCTGCAGCTGCAGCACCGTATTACAATACTAAAATCTTTATTGATTCATTACTTTTCGATTATCAATCAAATCGAAATATTCAGGCTGAATTTCTGATGCATCAGATGAAATCAACTCCATATCGAAAAGATCCAATGTTCGGTAAAAAAAAATCGATGTACATATGAAAAATGCTCGATTTCATTTTTAGTCTATGGAATACTCACAATGAAATTAGTTTTGATTTTGATTGATTTGATTTTTTTCATTCCGTACGAAAAAAACAAACATATTTGATTGCAAATGTCAATAGTTTTCATTTTGATAGATGTACAGGTCTGTTAACTAATTTAATCAAAGAGAAAAATACTAAAGTCAAAGAAATGATTAAACTCTTGCACATCGAACCTATTGTCAATTATTTTGCACATGGAATTCGGTATGAAAGAAAAAATCTTATTTTTGTTTCTAAGCTTGTTGAAAATTTAGTTCATTGGTTATTCTTTTCATTCTCACGATATTCTTAACAATTACTTTGAAATTCCAATTTCATGACTCATTCGCTTATTTTCATCATGTTAATTTTATTATTTTATTTCTCAATTATTTCGTTTTAAGTTGTCAATTCATTACATTTGCAATTCTAAATGCACAAATATTCGATCGAAAACTTCGTGCAATGATCTACAGTTGTTCTTTTTATTTTCTATCGATGATCATCTGGTCTTCTATGACAACTTGGCCAGTAGGAGTTCAATATCTATTCATATTTCTCAGTCCTTATATTGCTGGACGATCAATTTTTCAAGTAGAAACACTAAATTTCATGTTGATTTCTATATTTGAATTTATTCTAGCAAATGATTTTACATGATTTAGCCGGTAGAAATATTCTATTTTTCGAACAAATCTATCGTTTTGTTCCGATTTATTTTCCTACTCTATTCATAATGATATTCTATTGTTTATTTGTTTGGTTATTAATATGGTATCTCGAAAAAGTCCTACCAAGTCAATATGGAATACGTTTGAAATGGAATTTTCTCTTTCAACGAACTTATTGGTTTTCGAAGAGAGTCGATGAAGTTGACATGGAGAATCTCTTAACTGATTCCGATGATAATAAACGATCGATAGTTCGTGTGAAAAATTTAGTTAAAAAATTCGGTATCGATACAATTGCAATCGATGATGTTTCATTTGATTTATATGAAAATGAAATCACTTGTTTACTCGGACCGAATGGTTCAGGTAAAACAACGATATTTAATTGTTTAATTGGAATTTATCAGCAAACATCAGGCACAATTTTCATTGAAAATCAACGAAATTCAATTGGTTATTGTCCTCAACATGATATTTTATTTGATTATTTAACAATTAAAGAACAAATCGAATTCTATGCTATCGCACGAGGATATCGAAATGATCGACAACGAATTGTTTCAGAAATGTTACGTTTAGTTGATTTAGAATATGCCAAAGATAATCTCTGTCGAAATCTATCCGGAGGTATGAAACGACGTTTGTCATTAGCTTGTGCTTTTATTGGTGAAAATAAAATAATTCTTCTCGATGAACCATCGAGTGGTCTCGATCCATCGAATCGTCGTTTATTATGGGATTGGTTACGAACGATGAAACAAAACAGAACTTTACTGTTAACAACACATTTTATGGAAGAAAGTGACGCACTTTCTGATCGAATAATTATTCTTTCACATGGACAAATTCAAGTCGATGCTACAACTATGAAATTAAAAGAACAATACGGTTCAGGATATAAATTAATTGTTAACAAAAAGTCAAATCATATTTCAACAAACGAACTCTATCGAAATTTAGTCGAATACCTACCGCAAATGATTGTTGAAACAGATTTATTCAATGGTGATGTTGTCTTTCGAACAAATCAACAGCCGAATGAAGAGTTTCTTCTCGCATTAGATCAATTAGAATCAATGAAAACTAAAAATCAAATCGAAAATTATGGCATAGAAAATAGTACGATTGATGATGTTTTCTTCAAAATAACTTCGATGAATCAAACTCATCAAACAGTTGAAAAACAATGTGATTCTATTTTTAAAGATCAACAATTAAAAACAGGTTTTCATCTTTATCTGAATCAATTTATTGGATTATTAATTCAAACTCTAATTATTCGTTATCGACGTTGGTTATTAACATTAATTCTTATTCTTCTACCGATTATTTCGAATTTCTACCAACAAAATTCGAATTCAAATCAAACAGATCAATATCAAATCAATATTGATTCATTGAATCCACAAACAATTTTATACAAATCAGATATAAATAAACCAGAATTTATTCGAGCATTAAGTTCCAAAGCAAAATTCGAATGTCGAAAGGAAAATATCGATGAGCTTATCTATCGTAAGACTGAGACTTTTCAAAATTCTTTTGTCTATATTTTTCTTACAGAAAGACGATTGAACAGACCATATACATACACAGATATTTATCTTGCTTTTCATCTTCGAAAACCTTTGAACAACACCTATAGAATCGATATTTTATCTTCGAATTTAATTTTAAATTATGAAACGATCTCTCTCGCTTCAAATCTCGTCTATAAACTAATTCGAAATGATTCAAATGCATCGATTCAAACAACGATTAAATACGAAGATCTTACCAAAACAGGAGAATATAACGTCATGCAATTGCTTCAAACGGCTTTGAATAGATTATCATGTTTATTTCAAATCATTCCATTGACACTCTTTTCCCATATGTAAATTATAAATATTTAATTTCAAATATTTTCAATAGATTTTTTATTTAGAATATTAATATACTTTGCATTCTTTTACATCTCAGCGTTTTTAATCAATGAACGAAAAGATAAATTTATATTCTTATCAAAACTTAGTGGTTTACAGTAAGAATAGAAAAAAACTGATTCCGAGAGAAATTCTTTTTGGATTTTTGAATAGTCCTGTATGTTACTGGTTATTTCGTTATCTATTCGATGTGATTGTTTGTCTTATTTGGTCGTTTTATTTACTTACAATTTATCATTTATTCAATCGAGAAAAAGTCGATCTACCGGCTGAATTAGCAAGAAAACTTTATTTATTAGCTATTCTAATCATTTTACCAACATTATCATTGGTTTATCTGCTAACAAAATTCTTTCGCAATGATATTCTCGTTCGTATTTTATCTCAATAATAATAATTTCATCAAAAAAAAATGTTATTTTTCAGGGTGGATTTGTAATCTATACTCTTTTGTTCATTTCTCATATTGCTGGTATTCTCCTACCATTACTCATTTCAAAGTCTCCACATCGTAAATTATTCCGTTGGTTAATAAATATTCTTTTGCCAAATATCAACGCTCAAGTTATCATTAGTTCTATTCTAATAAAACAAACTTCATTATGTCAAAATAGGATCAAATCGATTACGAATGAAACAATTGTCTATAATGTTCTAGTTTTAGTATTTCATATGATTTTTTACTGGTTCTTGAACGTTTTACTTGACAGTCAAGGATTTCGAATGAAGAAAAAATTTGTTTTCAATGAAAATCAATTAGATAGCGATGTTCTCGCTGAACGACGTCGAATTTTAAATGAACAAATCGATGATTCGTTGATTGTGAAAGATCTAGTGAAATCGTATTCAACAAATCGAACATTAGCAATTGATCATTTAACATTCGGAGCTAAACGTGGTGAAATCTTTGGTTTATTAGGTTTTAATGTTCGAGAAATTCATTTTAAGAAATCAAGAAGAATTCATAATGAATTTGATTGTGTGTTTAGGGAGCGGGAAAAACATCGACATTTCGAATAATAGCTGGTGATCTCTCAGCAAGTCATGGCCGAGTTTGTCTCGATAAAAAGAGTTTCGGCTATTGTCCTCAAATGAATTGTGAGATGAATTATTTAACTGTCGAAGATAGTTTATATTTCATCGCTCGTATACGTGGACTTGACTTCTCGAAAATCAAACAATTCGTTCAAACGATTAGCTCGTTGTTTCTCTTAGAAAAGTTTCTTAAAAAGTCAATTCATCGATTGAGCGGAGGAACAAAACGACGATTGCATGCAGCCATTGCATTTATCGGTTATATAGAAACGAAAAGAGTATCTCGAATTCATGAAAGATCGTTTTTATTTAGGTGCTCCGTCAGTGATTATTCTTGATGAACCAACGACTGGTGTTGATCCACGTGCAAAACAACAGATGCAAGAAATCTTTCTCAATGCGATTAAACATCAAATAACAATTATTTTAACCAGTCATTCGATGGATGAATGGTAAAAGAAAACTATTCATCATTATAATTAACTTTTTACTTTAGTGAACGTGTTTGTAATCGTCTTGGAATTATGGTCAATGGGCAATTAACTTGTTTAGGAACGATTCAACATTTAAAATCGAAATTCAGTCATGGATATACGATTCAATTTAAACTTCAATCGAATACAATCAAAGAATTTTCTTCGTTTCTTCAATGTCAATTTTCTGATTCGATACAAATTACAGAAACAACTCAATCAACTGGACTAGCTCGTATTGAAACAACAAAACCAACTGACTTATTTCGATTACTTGAATACAATAAACAACGATTTAATATTGAAACTTATACAATTTCACAGACAACACTTGAACAGATTTTTTTATCGTTTCAAAAAACAGTTTAAAAAATGTATTTTTGATTTTAATTAACATAAGTAAATCTTTGAATTACGGGTCGGCGTTTAGCCAAGGCTCGTTTCTTGGCTTTATCACGTCGGATTCGTTGTAATTCATGTTTGGTTGGATCGATACCGAAACCATATTTAAGAATATCCATTATAATAA
>ERZ778019.2769-NODE-2769-length-15238-cov-13.065205_pt1 | contig 15238 bp, 12 predicted proteins | sample MGYA00375749_ERZ778019 | MGnify/ENA primary metagenome ERZ778019 (study PRJEB29350, sample SAMN05389821) | bioreactor metagenome | isolation source: Ammonium sulfate bioreactor | place: South Africa: University of Cape Town | collected 2014-03-17 ... | reverse complement strand
CAGGCTATACATAAAATATTAATTTAAATAGAGATGGTTTATGAAGGTCTTTTTTAAAGTTGCATACAAATGAGAGAAAAAAAGCTGATTATAATCCAAATGAATTCTCAAAATTTACAGAAGAGTGATCGGAAATCGAAAGAGAAAGAAACGAAAATTCAAAAGTATATATATATGTTTTTTGTTTGAAATGTGATTATAAATCAAAACTGTTATCGTTTGTTAGATGGATACGATCGAATCGTTATCTGAAATCAGCTTTTTGTCAAGGTTTATTAATAGGTATAGTTTCGTGTGGATTAATTCTAATAATTTTGATTACAATTTGGTTGACATCAATCAAAAAATACGAATCATCGGAAGGTAACTTTGATCTATCTAAAAGTTGCTCGTGATAAGTTTCAATTTAGTTGATGTAACAACGCAATCGATTACTGCAAGTAATATTCTTGTTCCATAGCTAATAAATGGTATTATTATTATTTTATTGATAGATAATTGGTCTATGACAGGTAGCATGAATTATGGTCGATATTATCATAGTGCAACTGTTTTAACAAATGGAAAAGTGTTGGTTGCAGGCGGAACGAATAATTATACTAATACTCTAAACAGTGCTGAGTTATATGATCCTAATACTGGACGATGGACATTCACTGGTAGTATGAATAATGCTCGAAGTTTACACAGATCTACTCTACTAAACAATGGGAAAGTGTTAGTCACTGGTGGTTATATCACTGGTGACATTTACGTTCAAAGTGCAGAATTATATGATCCAACATCAGAATATTGGACTTTAATGGGCAATATGAATTCTGCGCGTTATAGTCACACAGCAAGTTTATTAAGTAATGACAAGGTGTTAGTGACGGGTGGAGTTTTTAATTCTCAATATTTGAACACTGCAGAATTATATGATCCGTCAACAGGAATGTGGACCAATGTTGCTAATATGAATTTTGCACGTTCATATCATACAACTTGTACTTTATCCAATGGAAAAATATTAGTTACTGGTGGAGATGGTCTGATTAGTACTTTGAGAAGCTCCGAAATCTATGATCTATCAGCAAATACATGGATAATGCAAAGTGACATGTATATTGCTCGAAAGTTTCATACAGCATCCGTACTATATAATGGAAAAGTGTTAGTTATCAGTGGAGTTGATCACATTACATTGAACTATAATTATGGTTCAGAATTATATGATGCATCTACAAATGTCTGGACAAAACTAAATAATATTAATGCCAGTCGATCGTTTCATTCTACATTCGTATTAACAAATGATCGAGTATTCATTATTGGTGGACAAGGTAGTAGTGGCGTCTTGAGTAGTACTGAATTGTATGACCCATCCACTGGCATGTGGACACCTGGTCCATCTATGAATATTGCGCGAACTTGTCATACGGCATGCAAATTAACTAATGGGAAAATATTGGTTGCAGGTGGAAGGAACCAAATGGCTGTTACATTGAGTTCTGCTGAATTCTATCAAACATAAACAATACATACAGGCCTTCTTTTACTAACTTCTGAATAACAAAACGATTTATTTATTTTTCTTTTCTTTCAAAAACAAGCACACACATTTAAATCTAATCTAATTACATGAATTAAAGTTTTTTCAATGGACAACAATCTTCAATTTAACACATCCAGATAAATTCTTATAATATCGTTTTAAGATAAAGAAAGAAAAACATCAGATAAGAAAGTTAACATATATTAAACGAAACCTAAAGATATTCTGAGTTTAGTTTTTATCACCACAAAGAAAACAGAAAAAAAAGAAATGTTTGCTAGAATTCTCTTTGGTTTAGTCGTATGTTTTCATCTTAGTGTAAGTTTACCAACATCTGGACCAGCACCACCACAATGGGCTACTGTTTGGATGGCAACTGGTAGCGGACATTCATTAGGCAATAACGAAACCATATCATTTCAAATGTTCTACGATTGGACACTAAAATCACAAGTTATCAATTTAATGCGAGAAGATTCCTATGCTTATACCATTCTTCATAATGGTACAACTGTCTGGCGATTACAACGTTCGAATCGTTCGTGTTGTGTCGATCCAAATAACAGTGGTGTCACCCCAGTCCAACCAGGTAGAGAGAGAGAGAGAAAAAAATCTTTTTTTTTTAATCTCAATTTTTATTCTAGATTGGTTACAACTCGATAACAATACAGTCTACGATGGTTTAGTTGCAGTGTCCGAACATTTATGTCATTCATGGACACGAAATATTCCTGATGTTGCCATTTTTTCATGGTTAATCTCGGCTACAACAAGTGTTCCATGTCGTCTTTCAATGCCAAATGTCATGTACGCTGATATTGCATACTATTCCGAGAATGCCGATTTATTGCCGAAGAACATTTTTCAAGTACCCGATTATTGTCCACGTGAAGTCACTGATCCTAATTGTGATGCGATGCATTTTTAATAAAAAAAATAATAAATAAATGATTAGCGACATCCCTAAAGACTTATTTTCTGAATGGTTCGCAGACCGAACGAGTCGACGAGCAGGTAAACTACTGTCATGGATTCTCTGCTATTTGGCAACTGATAAGAATCGATGGAGAAGGAAAGAGAAAAAAAAACAGTCGAGGCGAATAATATCCTGCTATTACTATTATTCTTACTTCTGTTCGATCAATCAAATATATTTCTCTCCCTCTCTTTTTTTTCCTTTGCATTACAAAAACATCGTATAAGTTTTCTTCATCTATTTTTTTAATAATATTGATTTAAAACTCGTTGAAACAATCTATTGACATGAATTTACGATCATTTTATAACATCAAATCAAAATATCAATAAAGAGTTTATAGTGCAGGTCGAAAATTATCTTTCTCTTCTCGACACTCGTGCACGTCGATGTAAAATGTCGATAAGTAGTATTTCGTTTTTTTTTTCTGTATTTTCTCTTCAATCGACCTAACATCCACACATACAACGTGGAGAATAACTATTTACTCAGGTTTTGTTCGTTGTTGTATTTGGCTCAAGGTCAATATTGACAGAGAAAGAAGTTGATTAGATGATAGGAACTAGCACACACACGCACGCCTACATCGAGAAGAATTCTTTCCAATGACTCATTGGTGTCGTCGGATGAATAAGGAATATTCTATGAATGCAAACGAGCTGTTCGTCTTCTATTTTCAGAAACAGAATTCATCGACATGTCGGAAGGATTCCGCGACTGTTTTGTGGTAAATTGAGAAAGTTTTTCTTTTCAAATCTTCCCTTTTTTTTTCTTTTCTAGAGTGAAAAAGGTTACGAGGCTATTAAGAAGTCAATGCGAAGTGGTAATGAGTTTTGTATAGAACTTGCCAAATGTTTACAAGAAAGGTAGGCAATCTTGTTTTACGTTTTTGTAATCTTTTTGTTTCGCAATCTAGATGTGACGCTGAAAATGCCTATACACGAGCACTTCAAAAAACGGAAAATAGTTTTGAAAAACTCGCTGGTAAAGCCAAAGGGTAAGTTTTATTTGGATTTATGGTTATATACGTATGTGCTTAAATAGAACACTTGCTCAAGCATTATCGACTCTTGCAGCAGAGATAAACAAAGAAGCCAAAGCGCATAGCTCTATTGCGGATATATTGTCAAATGGAATTTCAATCCCAATGAAGAATTTAGCTGATGCTCAAGCCAAAGAAAGAAAATCAGTAATTGAAATTGAATGTTCTCGGTTATTTAAGAAAAAAACATTTTTTTTAGATTGAGGAAAATTTAAATTCGAAATTGAAAGAATGGAATAATCAAAAAGATACTGATTATAAAGTAAAACAATTTAATTAGCATATATGATGAATTAATGTGAATCATTTGTTTAGTATCGTTCTCGTCAATTTAATAAATGTCGAGAAATAGAAGGTTTATTAGTTAAAATCAGCGAAGCTTCTTCGGGATCGAAATCATCTGGTCGATCAAAGGTGAGAATGATATCTGATCGATTCGATACTATATTCTCCACTGTAGACAAGCTCAGCTTCTTCATCGTCGGTATCGGTCGTGAGTTGTGTTCGGCCAGCCGGTCGTTTCAGCAGTGTCTCAGAAAAGGTGTGAAAGATTGACAAGTTCTTCTTGCTTTATCATTTTTTTTCCTTTCTTTTTGCTTGAAATTCTAATGATTTACTCGGGAAACCATGCGGGGAGAAGGCGCAGCGCTATGTTTTTTTTTATTATTATTTTTATTTAGTCGAGTTCAAATTTTGATGTCAAATATCAGTCGAATGTAAGACGATTTTTTTTCTACTAATTGCTCTCGAATGATAATTCTTTGGGACTACCTTTTGCTTGTGATTTAACTCGACTAACCATTGCGAAAATTTTTAGTTAGAAGCAACGATTAAAAAAGCGGAAGAAGATTTGGAACGTATCGAAGACAAATATCATTCGGCAACACGACACGTCGAATTATTACGACAGAATTTCGATGCTGAAATGTGCCGAGTGAGTCAATATTTGCTTTGCTTGTCGATTTGAAATTGATTTTTCGCCGAATTAGGCTTGTGATAAATTACAACAAATGGAGACCGATCGATTGAAAGAATTGGCGAATTACATTCGTACTTATGCAACTTCAATTGAAACGTTAAGCAAGTCGATGAATCAAGTAGAAAAAACAAAAATATTCGATGATTGTATTTTCGAAATATTTTTAGATTACCCAAAATCTATTTGACGCTCAAATCGACCCTGAGAATGACATTCTCGTTCAAGTTAAATCCTATAATGAACCGTCAGAAATCGAAGTTTTACTCTACGATATTTACGTAAATCGAAGATAAAAGAAAAATCAAACGAATAAATTTCCATTTCAGGCAGAGAATGAGGACAATGTAATGAACGAACAGAAACGTATCTTAAATTTAATGAATTGGATCGCCAGATTGAAGAAAGACATTGAAATTCAACAGCAAACAAAGAATGGTTCGTTTGTGTTCGAGATTTTGCTCTTTTTTTCTTAATTGAGTTCGACCTTGCAGCTAGTCAGTCTTCTCTACGTTCAGCTCCAGTCGATGACGATTCACCTGATGACGATATATGTTCATCGAGTGACGGAGCTATGTGTTCGAAACAAGGTATATTTTCGTTGTCATCTCCTTCTCTCACGTATTCGTATTTCTGTGTTGACTTTCTGCATGATTTCGTTGTTTTCAATGTATTTGCACGATTGTTTTTATAGAAACTGTTCAGAATTCAATTCGACAGAACGATGAATCATCATCAAATGACGACGACGATGATGATGGAGGAATGTCTCGTGCGAAAAAAAAAGAGAAAAAGAAATGCCAAGGTGCTCGTTTTCGATATTAACTATTCGATCATAAATGTTTTTCTTTGTTTTAAGTTTCGAATGGACGAGTGTCGAGTGAAGTTTTTATCGACCGACAAGGAGCAGCGATTTTAGAAGAACTTTATCGAGCTAGTTTGTACAAAATCGAAACTGTTTATAACCGAATAAAAAATCTCCCGAGACCAAACTATGAAAATGCTGACAAATTAACTCGAACATATACAAAAGATGGAACTCCAACGACTTTACTTCGATTACCATGTAGACCGGCGACACGAACACCTCCATCAGCTCCAACAGCCATGCGATGTTTTGCCGAATCCATGCCTGTGTATCAACCAAACCGTAAGCAAGTACCAACTGCAAAAGCGGAGCCACCACAACCTGGATGGAATCTACCATATCCACCAGGTCCCCAAGGTAGTGTTTCGAAAAAAACGCCAACTTTTCCTTTCAAATAAATCTTTCACCGTGTGAACAGCAAAGAAAAAACCCGAGCATTTCATTTTCCCTAATTGTAAGTTCCTTTAGCTGCTTATTTAAATTGACTAACAACAAAAATTATCCTCGCTTATTCACCTTAATCGATTCAAAAAAAAAAGAAAACACAATTCAATTCATTTTAGCTCAACCATTGCTTGGAGCGTGCGCAGCTATGTCGCCTCAAGCAGCATCAGCAGCACCACCACCACCACCGAATACTCATGTGAAAGCTTTGTACGACTATACAGCTAAACATGATGATGAATTAAATCTTCAAACAGGTTCGACTCATTTCATGAATACTTTCACTTCAACAACAACAAAAAAATGCGCTGTTTTTCTAGACGATGTTATCGTGTTATTGAAACGACGAAAGGACGGTTGGTATCAAGGAAATCTCAAAGGAAAAATCGGGTTCTTTCCTGGGAATTATGTAACTGAATTGTAAAAAAAACGATATCCGTTTTATTTGGTTTTTATTTTTCGAAAAATTGAAATGAACAAATTTTTATTCATTGTCGTTGTGTGCGTGTGTTAATGTATTTTTTTAAAAATTGTATTTATTCAAGTTAAAAAAAATCGAATTAAATGTTATTTGACTTGCTTCATAAATTCGTTTGCTATTAGCTACCGAATTGCAGCCTTTTAATTGACAGGCAAGTATTGTATCATCAGAGTCCGCAGTTGGATTATGAAAGTGAAAGATTTTGAGACGTGCGATTATATTCTCTGGTTCGGAATTTTTTGGGCATCGAGCACAGATACGTTCATCGGATGGCGACAGTTTATTCGTAAGAATTTCACAACGTTGACACGAACTTAAATCCGTTGTTGGACAAAGAGTTGATGAATTACTAAACTCAAAACATTGTGCTGCTTTAGCATCGAATGGTGAAACGGTTTCTAATAAAGAACTGAGTTCTTGTTTAAAACTATCTTCGATAACAAGTGAACGAAGAAGTTGCCGAACGTTTTCCTCGCCATTACACGTATCAGCTGAATCACATAAGAAATTTAAATGATGTGCTAATGATAAATCTGCTTGAGCGGATGTTCTCTGCATAGCAATTGAAACTGTGAGAGTGTCTTCGGGAGCCATACTTGGCGGTATTGAACTGAAACCACGAATGTCTAGACGTGTCGTATTTGTAATCATATTCCATTGAATCGATAGATAACAAGCAGCACTATCGACTAACTGACATTTCGAAGCAAATGATGGTACTATTTCACTGGTGACTAAATAATCTAGCGCAAAAGTTTGTTTTGAATCGTAACATTTTAATGAACAAACAAAAATAGGAGATGCTAATAGTATAACAGACAGTGTCGTTAAAAAATACATGATAAAGTCTTCTTCTCGTTTTTTTTTCTTGTTTGTATGCAAAGAAAAGAAGGTGCAGCTTTTTTTCAAATATGAGATAAGCAATATCAATACAGATAAGCATTGCGAACTTTATGTTCGTAGATTTACTTTTTTTTATTATGAAAAATATGTATCCATATCAAAAATAATTCGACTATATTGAAGGACACGATTGACATTGTATAATGAATTGCATCCGTTTGTTTGACAATTGATTTCAACGACATCAGTCGAAACTTGTCGTTCTTTAACTGAAAAAACTTTCGAATGAGAAAGTTTGTTGACTGGTGCATAAGTTGGAACAGGACATCCACTACAAATTTGTTGACCAGGCAAATCAATTCGTTCGACAAGAATACGACAACGATCACAAAGACGAAGATCCGTTGTCGGACAGTCACCTGTACGATTAGCAAAATTGAAACATCCGGCAGTCATCGGATCGAATGGTGAAATATCAATGATTAATGAATGCAATTGTTCTTTTAGCTGATTTTGAATAATAAGACTACGAAGTAATTTTTGAATCGATGTTTTATCATTACAATTCGATTCACTTGTGCACATAAAAAGAAAACCGCTTTGTGCTGATAATGAATTATTACTTGGTATATCTTCGAGTGTTGAATAAGCTGTGACAGTATCTTCACCTAATTGAGGTTGTACACTGGCTTTTATCTCGAAGATACTGATTGTAGTTGTATTTGATGAATAATCCCAGTATAAATCGACTACACAGACTCGGCTGGCTACTGTTCGACATTGATCAAATGATGGAAGATTGGTAGCTGTAACGAGATAGTTCACCGTTATTTCATTTGGACATTCCAAACAAAATGACGTTGCAGCTGTCGACGAACCGAACAAAAATGCGAACAAAATTGTTATGCAGAACATCATGTTTTTATATGTTTGACTAGAGAAAATGTAAAAAGTCATATCGTTTTTTCTTCTTATATAGACCGCAATTCGATAAGAAAATAAAAGATAACTTATTTGCACAAACTTTTTCGTTTTGAAACGACCTTGGCTTTTATTTTAACCAAATATTATATTGAATAACAAAAAGAATTTATTATGAACAAAATTCAGGTCGAACACATTCGTTTCTCGTATTACGTAAATAATCTTTTTGACATTCACAAGTTGGAAAACAGTTATCTCGACAGAATTTTCCTTGATAAACTCGTTGAGGACATGTACGTTGACAGACAATTGGTTTTGTACAATTCGAGAATTGTTCATTGACACCACATGCTTAAAAAGAATGCAGAAAACAAACCAGTTTATATAAAAATGAGATCGTTTTTTTAATTACCGATTTCGTCAGCACGTGTAAATAAACAACTTATAAGAAAGATAAGAAAAAAGACGACGAATTTGAACGAAAACATTTCGTAAATGAATGCACTCTTTTATTTTGTTTCGAACGAAAAAGAAAAAAACGACCCCTCGATTGATCTATTTAAATTTGGACGAATCGAACGTTATTCGACTTGTTTGATAAGCTAGATTAAGATATACGCCCGTATTGCATGCTTGTTTTTGACAATTCAGACTAGCCGAACTGAAATCTTGCGTTCGATTATTTAAAACGAATGTTTTTGTTCGTTCAATTGAATTGACTACGAATGCATCGGAATTACACGTTGCACAGAATTCATCCTTCTTATTAATAATTTCACATCGTTTACATGATTCGTAAAGCGGAGGCACACAAACACTCGTTGTCATATTATTCATAATCAAACATTCAGCAGTTTTAGGATCAAACGATGGAACAGGATCAAGTAAAGCGGATAATGTTTGTTGAAATTCATCTTCGATTTTAACCGAATGAAGAAGTCTCTTGATTGTATTTTCATCATTGGATTTATCTTTTGAATTCGATTCGTAACTAACCGAATGAGATAATGACGTGTTGTAATCATTAAATCTTGAATTTAGTAAAATTCCACCGGTTACAATTTCTTCGGAGCTATTATTGATCGATGGAGAAGGACCACTAGTTTCAATTTCAACACCAATGATCGATGTCTTCACATTCAAAAGTATTTGAAACCATACTCGACAACGAGAAGCCGTCACTAACGAACATTGCGGAGACGTTGAAATCGATGGGATATTATCGTCGGTTAGAATATCATCGAGAATTAACAATATATCGCATTTATAGCATTGCAACGATGATGTCAAGACAAGTGAATTGAATAATACGAGTAAAACGAAATTTAGGTTACCGAGCATGATGCTGCAAATGTGTATCTGTGTATGTATTCGAATATTCTTTTATAGTGACGAAATATATATTTATGATGATAAGAACTGACAAAAAAAAAGTGTGTTCGTAATGATGTTTCAGTGAAAGAATTCAGTCGAATTAAATTGAATACTGCCAGCTTGATAAATACGTTTGATATTTTCGAATGAATTACAATTTTTTGTTTGACATGCAAGACCAACAATGTCGAGATCTTGTGTTCGATTGAAGACAGTAAAACTTCGGAAATAACCGACACGATTTCTTATATCCGTTGCTGGATTACATGCTGAACAGATTTCATTTGTATTCGGTGAGAATTTGACGATGGTTGTACTACATCGTTTACATTTGAGAAGATCCGATGGTGGACAAGTAAATGACGCGTTATTAAACGCTAAACAATCAGCTTCTTGAGGAACAAATGGCGATACAACTTTGATGAGTGATGGCAATTCTTCTCGAAATTTATCTTGAATAATAACCGAACGAAGAAGTTTTCTTAGTCCATTTTCACTGTTACATGCACTCGCTGAATTACAAACATAGTTCATATCATGTATCAATGAAAATGTTTCATTGTCTACATTGGTTGTCAATTGAATTTGTGCTGAAATCGCATCGTTGAATGTAGCTGTAACTGGTAAACTACTAATAACACCAATTGAAAGCAATGTCGTCTTGCTAGCGAAATTCCAATGAATATTTGCCATGCATCCATGTGCAAATTTCGATCGACAAAGAGACGAAATGGCAGGCACGGTCTCGTTTGTCATTGTATAATTAAGTAGAAGAGTTTCTTTGCAATCATAACAATGTATTAAAGATGAAATTCGAAGAGGAAAGATTAATAAAACAACGAGAAAATATATTACGTCGAACATAATGAAACTGAAAGAAAGTTCTTGTCGTTTGTCAGTTATAAACATCGGTTATAAGATAAAAGAAAAACACAGATAAATATGACCTTCAACTCTTGTTGTTTGTTATTATCATGACGCAAAAAAAAATGAACTCAATTTTTTTTATAATATTCATCGAAATTGAATGCTATTTTACTAGCTCGATAGACACGATTGATATTATCCATTGAATTACATCCTCGTTGTTGACAATCGATTTGTACATGTTCTGAAAAAACCGATCGATCATTGAGAAGAAATGTTGTTTGACGCATGATAGCATTCGTATTAAGAGAATATTGAGGACATGATGCACAAATTTGTTTGTCAAGTGTAAGTATTTGATCAACAGTAATAACACAACGTTGACAAGCTGTTAAAACACTTGCTGGACAATAACCTGGTCCACTGTGTGAATCTGAACAACCAGCTGTTCGACCATCGAATGACGAAGCAATTGAAATTAATGATGCTAATTCTTGACGAAATTGATCTTCGATTGTTAATGAACGTATCATTTTCTTCAAACCATCTTCATCATTACATTTATCAGCTGTTGTACACGAAAAAAACAGATTATGTGCTAGTAAAACCGTGACTTTATTCGGTGCAATATCCATAAAAACTATTCCCATGGCCATATCTTGTGAAGCATTATATTTCGCTTCGGCATGACGATCACCAACAACAATTGCACTTGTATCATTGTGTATATTCCATGTTAACGAAATCGAACATTGTTGAGCTTCAATAACTGTACAATTCGAAAATGAAGGTACTCGATCACTTGTAATCGTATAGTTTACAACAATAACCTCCTGACAATAGTAACAATTCAGTGATGAAATTAATGTAGGTGATGTTGCAAGAAAAACAATTAGAATTAGAGTATACAACATGTTTTTTGTATGTGATATAATGGTTCGTTTACCTATTTGTCTTTTTTTTTTATACATCTCAGTGATAGATAAGAAATCACGGTACTTGCACAATTGAATTGAAATTAGTCTCCATGTTTTATTTAGTTAATAATAAAAAAAAAGAATTACAAACAAGAAAAACGAATTCCAAGAAGACGAATAGAAGATTCTTGTTGTGCTACTCGTTGTACATGTATAAGTCACTTGACGTGTATTTGTACAAGGTGAAAATTGTGAACATTTTGAACTACACGTTGAACAAGTCGTATTCGTACTTAATTCATAATCAATGCATGCACTTGTACCACAACAATTACATTTGCATTGCGTTCGACCGGTTGTTTCTGTTAAACAATGACCAGAAATCAAACTTATATACGTTGTTGCACATATTGATGTTGGAAAACGATTTTGACAAGCAAGAGTACATTCATTTGACGAACAGCCTGTTGCTGATGCCACACCAATAAATGTACCTGATGTTCCACAATTAAAACTCGAAGGACAATAGTAACACGAACATGCATAACCAAGCCAAGTAGAAGCTGTCGTTGTCGTTGATGCTGTTGTCGCAAGACCGGCACAACTAGCACTGAGTCCTGTAAATGGACCGGTCCCACATTGAGTTGGATATTGTTTATAACATTCAACACCACATGTTGCTAAGTCGCATGCATATGTTGATGCATAACCGACAAATGTTGGTGTACATTGACTTGTTGTCGACAGACAACAAAGACATTGACATGAATATAGAGGTTTAACACATTCAGACAGAAGTAAACCATACGGATAGTTGCCTGCACATTGTGGATATGTGCAACGACATTGTGATAGACATGCATCGGCCGAACAATTATTCACAGAGACAGTACCCTGTAGAGCTGCTGAACACGATTGACCGAGACAACATCTGCATGTACATTGATTTTGTCCATGAACAACACCACAAGTGAGTAAAAAGAGAACGAGAAGAATGGACATTATTACGTGAGACATAGAGTTATACATATACGTGAATTTCAAAATGTCGATGTCAAAGTAAAACGTTAGTATAATAAAAAAAAAGAGATATATGTTCTACGAATGAATGATAGAACAGAACGAACAAAATATATAATCATTCAAGGTTCTTCCCCTACTATCAAATATTCTGCATGACAAGTATACTATAAACTTATTCATATCAAATAAAAAAGCCGTCCATTAACCAAAAATCAATGTTTCTCTCTCTCTCATATTTCAACAAGTTTTTGCTTGTTGTACTTTTTCATAAATTTTATTGATTACTAAACAAAATATTAGGCCAGTTTTTTTTGTTACTCATCATATATGTCAAATTACAAAAAAAAATGAAATTCGCAATGACGTCGATTTTACTGCGTATACATATTCACAATCTTATTATTTATTGCAAGTGATATGACAAGTATTCATCTTCATACAATATTTCCTCGTATACGTAATAAAAATGAACATTCGATTACCAATGATAGAAATTTTTATTTCTAGAAGTTAACTCATCAGTATTACATCCGGGAGTCCATCGTGCAGGTTTCGTAATATTCGAAAAACCAAGTTTAGCTGCTGGACTCTCTTCTTGAACAGTAAAAAAACCACATTGATTCACATCGCCAATGAAAAGTGGATCAGCTATGACGCTATTATTATCTTGTCCCGTTTTTTGCCATTGCTCAAATGATGTTTGTTCAATACCGAATAATAATGTCGTATTCAACGGATTGAAATAAACATTATTATTAAATTCAACAGTCACATTCGGTGCATCAGATTTGAACAATGAATGATGACTTCCTTGATAAATATCATAAACAATATTTCGTGTAAATAACCATGATAGATGATTTTCAGTTAACATTATACGAAGATCACCATCGGGTATAGGATCACCCGATTGTGGTGGATCGATCAATGATGTTCGTGCAAAAACATTATTAATAATCGTATTATTTGCACCATAATGTTGAAATAAACCAGCCCAACCGATATTGTAAACAATATCATTTGAAACAACAATACCTGTCGATCCTTCATCAAGATAAACGCCCCACATATAAGCTGCATAACTAAAAACATTTTTAATAACATTTCCATGAATAACTGTTCCCGGTTGAAGACCAAGCGTATAAATACCACCTTGATCACAGAGAATATGTTCTCCTGTATTGTAAATATAATTTCCTTGTACGAAAATATTACTTGTATACGATGTTGAATATCCCCATTCCCAACCAATCGATACGCCAGTATACCGTTGATGATGAATACTATTATCAGCAATAGTGACATCATTGGCACGATGAGTAATTAAACCGACACCGCTCGGAAAGACATTTCCACCGTAACTAATTTCATTTGAAATAATATTTATTGAATTTGTTGGAAAAATGACAGGAGATTGCATTTGACCAATACGAATACCACCAGCACCTGTATCTGTTACTAATGAATTGAGAACATTGATATTAGTTGTTCCATCTTGAATCCAAATTCCATATGAACCTGTATGACTAATTTCAACATCTGAAATAACAATCGATGTTGCATTAACAATATATAATGGTGCTGAAGTAAGAAATGCAGCTGCTTGATAATCAGCTTGTTGAGTACGTTCAATATTCCATGCACTATGTTGAATAGCTACATTATCGATAATAATATCATCGACTGTTTGATTGATACTTTCACCAACAATGCTGACAACGAATTCACTGACTGGAGTAATAATTTGTACTTGATTTGGATCGTATGATCCATCTGTCATAAGATAAACAGTTTTACTTGCATTGACAAAACAAAATGAATTCGCTATCAATGATGAACACATATTTTCGACATGAAATCGTCGTTGTCCTTGAATAGTATAAGTACCAATGGGAGCACCTGATGGATTCGTAAATAAAATGGTTCGATTCGATGGAATAAGTCTATCGATATAGTGATGTGATGTTGTCCAACTATGATAGACAACAACCATGGCATCATCTAACACCCATGAATCAAATTGTCCATCGGCATATTGAAAACCATATCGAGCTGAATTAGGATCTGAAAGTGGTGCAGCAAATTGAAGATATTCAGAGTAATTCGTTGGAAGACGTGCTCGAACAACACGATGATTATTAACGAATAATTGATTGACAAAATTAGGTTGACTAACAGTAGCTTTGAATGTATTATTGCCTACAGAAGTCCAACCAGTAATCGGTACACCACCACTAATACTTGCAGTCGATAGTGAACGATTAGATATTTGTCTATAAAAAGCAACATCTTCATCGCTCATTGTTGTTATTCGTAGATGACTATGAGATTGATTCAAATGAAGTGTATCGACAAAATGATGTGTCGGATATAGGTAGATCGTGGTACGACGAGTGATGTCATAAGCAGTATGATCGAGTGCTTGTTGAAGAGATGAATATGGATATTTTAATGTTCCATCACTTTTATTATCAATTAATGTTGGAAAAGGAACAACATATAATGATTTAGATGTACTACTACTAATTGGTATGAATACAATTATTAGTGTTAACCATACTGATCGATGCATTGTAAATTAACTCTTATCTTATTGACGACAATCGCAATATATTCTTATATTTTAAGTTAGATTAAAAAAAAGAAAAGAAAGGGTGTGAATATTTAACATATGATTTCAAAGCACAATGCAGCCTTTTGTATTCATTCCCATGTAGATATTTAGAGTATATGCAACTGACCTAAAAAAAGGATCATAGCATAAATTTAATTAATTAAATTAAAAAGAAAGAATCATCCTCAACACCCTCACCCTCAAGTTTTTTAGCAAATGTGTTTCTAACGAGGAGTAATTTGAGTTTTTTGTTGTCGGTAGCATAACCGTTTTTTCGCTGTTTGACGAAACCGATGTGATACTAGTAAAAACATGTAGAAATTACTCTAAATATAGAAACGAATGTTCTTCTTAT
>ERZ778019.2760-NODE-2760-length-15305-cov-12.493311_pt1 | contig 15305 bp, 19 predicted proteins | sample MGYA00375749_ERZ778019 | MGnify/ENA primary metagenome ERZ778019 (study PRJEB29350, sample SAMN05389821) | bioreactor metagenome | isolation source: Ammonium sulfate bioreactor | place: South Africa: University of Cape Town | collected 2014-03-17 ... | reverse complement strand
TTAAATTTTGCTATATATTATTCTAACGTGAAATATTAACATTTTATACGCGTTTGTTTTTTTTCAGTTTATTTTCTATATGAAAAAAATATAGATTTGATGCAAAGAAACGAATCTTCTTCATATTCATATTGCGTCGTTAATATTCTTTCTATTTATGTAATCGATATTTGAACTCTATTGAATAACAATCATCCTTTCGAAACGAATAGAACGACAACGACTATTCGCTAGTCACACTTGATTGATCATATAGTGTACATCGATTTTTTTTTCAATCGATAGACTCATTTAGCTTAAAGTTCAAATTCGAAAACGCATACGAAACATGGCAAGTAACAACTATGCATATGGTTAGTAAGAAATAGATTTCATTTGAGGATTGTTCTCTCTTGCGATATTAGATTGGAATCAACATCAATCTGGTGATACATCTTTACATTCTGTTCATGGAGAAATTCATGCTGGACCTCATTCGATACCTGCACATGCCGACAGTTCAGTTGATCCGAGTTTATTAGCTGGCATGAATACGGATGATTCGGGTGCATTTGTTAAAGCTGGTACAGCTGGTCAACAAGGTTTTGATGTACGTTCGCTTGGTTTAAGTGAACAAGAACTACAAGCAACAGGTTTACATCCGTCATTTCTCAATACAGGTCGACAATTACCTTTGGATCAATATAAAATCAATTATGATCCAAATCCAATTGTTATTCGAAAACAAATACCAATGGAAATGCCAACATATAAACAACAAGTTATTGTTCGATATCGTAAAACAAAAGAAAAAAAGATTTAACAATTTTTTTTCTAAAAATCACTAATTTTCTAGTTCGTCCACCAACACCACCATCGCCAGGTCCATTGATCGTCAAAGAAGTTCGTGAACCTCAAGCTGCTCCAGCTCCTCCACTTGTCATTCGAACTCGTGCTCCTCGAGAAAAAACTCCACCACCAATTGTCATTCGAGAAGCTCCTCCGCCAATGCCACATATCGATCGACAACCTCAATATGTAAATCGTGTTATTCGTCAAAATGAAACGTCATATCAAATGCCAACTCATCAACAATATCAACATTATGAATCCTATACAAATAACTACAATCCATCTACAGGCAGTCAAGAGGAAACAGCATGGGTTACAGAAATTGTTTCCAATGATGGAAAAACATCGGCTGCTCCCGCTCATCTTTTAGATCATATCTATCAAGCGATGAACAATCAAATTCCACGTGTATAATCAAAATTTCTTGGCAGTTTTTTTCTTCTTCTTGCTTTTTTAAAAACGTAGAATTTATTAGAGATCGTCGTTTTTTTTCTTCTTGACGTAGTATTCAACTAAGCAAATAATAAAGAAAAAAAAAGAGAAAGAAAAATATTAATAATAATATTTAAGCCATATGATCTCAAATTTTTATTTGAGAAAAATCTTTTGACATCTGTTTAAGAGAAAGAAAAAATGTTCAATATAATCACGCATAGCAGTTTTTTTTCTCTAACAGAACGAGATATTTATCTTAAAAAAGAATAAATATAAAAAGAGAAGATTTATTATTGAAATTTTTTTGCAGTTTGACGGTAAGAAGAAGAAGAAAAATATCATGGATACCGAGTTATACCCGAATATATCGGGAAATGTACAAAATCTTCGTAATATGTGGAGTACAAAAGTAAAAGAAGAACAAAAATTACTAAAACCTAAACCAACTGTTTATCGATCTCAATCACATATACCTAAACAAGAACCTAAAATTGAATTAGAACCAAAGATTAGTTTAGAAAAGCCAAATATTCATCAAAAAGTACCAACAGTAACTTTTTTCGATCAAAGTAAGTCATCGATTGATTTCGAAAAAAAACGATTTCGTATCGCGTTATTTAGAACCTAAGGTTATAGAATCAACATATTCCGTTGATGATTTCGATGATTTACCACCACCGCCACCACCAATCGTTTTCAAACATCAAGCACAAGCCATTTCAACGCTAAAACAAAGCGTTTCGAAATTATTCGATTTGGATAAAAACAAAGGAAATTTTTCATCAATAAAAAATACGGGCATTCATCGTTGGCATATAACACGTCTGGTTTTTCGTAGTGGTTTGATTTTTGTTCGATCGAGACGTGCATCGGACAGTATCATACCTATTCTCATGAAAACACATATTGCTCAATCTCGTGCTCGATCCTATAGTATCGATAGTACACAGAATGAAACACCATTCGAATTCTTAATCGATTATATTCAAATGAATAAACATGATAATTATGATGTCAATCATCTTTCGATGAAAAAACCCATGATTAAACGAACAATATCCGATGCAGCTGCTTGCATACAACGAAATAAATTAGAAGAAACTATTGCTCAATATGAAACACTGATGCGTCATTTGAAAAATTATGATCAATTCATTGCTGAACATCCTCAAACAATGCAGGTACCGATAATCGCAAAGGAAATAATTGATATGCCGAAAACGAACTCGAAAAAACGTCAAACACAATCGTTATCGAGAAATGTCGGTCGAACATTTACAGAATTTATTATGAACGATCTTTTATCGCCATCAACAAGTCAAGAACGTCGACGGCCGAGTGCTGTTGTTCATGCAGCATCACAAACGGATCTTACGGAATTAATCGAAAAAATTGATGCTCTTCCAATGGAAGACACAAAAACTGTTCTCAATGAACTTGATACAGCAATCAATAGCATCATTCAAGAACCGCCCATATCACCCAATGCAGAAGTTAACGTCATCATTGTAAATCCACCTGCAGCTGAACAACCGAAAGTAAAGAACTAAACTAAAGTTATGTTGACTTGTTTTTTTTCTCTCTCTCGTTTACTAGGCACCACCGAAAGAAAAGTCCTTGATGGAGCGTTTATTTGAGGGAAAAAAAAGTTGTTTTACACCGGAAGATCTAGAAATGGAAACAACACGATTCAGTATAGTGAAATTCAATGTTCTCTCTCTCGTTAGGTAAATCTTTCCTTTTGTCTTAGCTGAAGAATTAGCAATGACATTCGAAATAGCAAAAGAAAAATGTTTCTTTCCAACGGAACGAGTTCTCGTAAGATCTTTCTTTCGTCGATTTTCAAAATCGAAATTCTTCGTGTTCAGTACGCAACAAAAATGATGAAACTCGATCGTCGTGGTTACAAACAACATCTTCGAATATTGTGCATAACAACCGAACGTATTTATAACATCACAAAAAAGAAACCTTATCCGAAAGAAGCAGTGTTATTCAATGATATTCTTGGTCTCCATTGTACGGAAAGAAACGATGGACTGGTTTGTATACATACACGAGAAACACGAGATGATCGAGTAAGAGAAACACAAGAAATGAAAAAAATAATCGAAATGAAACGTTAATTGTTCAGGGTGATTGGTTGTGTCTGTTGGATTATCCGTGTGAATTTGTAACACAATTATTTATGGCTTTGAAAAAAACGAATAATAACGATAATTTCTTTCGAATTGAGAATAAGTCTGCAAACAAAATTCAGTTTTTATTTTATTCATAATATTGGTTTTGTTTATACTTTAGATTTAAACATGTTCGTCGAAATATTGGTATTTAATTAATTAATAAATAGTTTCAATTTGAAAAAATTTTCATTTGTTTTTCTTTTAGCAACAATTACCGATGAAGGTATTGTCGAAGCTCGGCCATCGGAAGTATTTCATATGGAATACGAAAACTACGAAGTTTTGGCTATTGTAAGCAAATAAAAGTTTTTAGAAAAAAAAACAAGATAATTTTTTCTTTATCGTTTTAGTATACACCATGAATTGTGACATATGCTGATTGTTGTCTTGCTTTTTTGTTTCTTGCTAAATATTTTGCTTCTACCAATAAAACCAGCACTAAAAACGAAGGTTCCAGTAGTATTTTGTCTAATCTGAATTAGTAAAAACGTGAATAAGTTTGGTTTTTTTCCTGATAACAACTGATAATGCGCTGATTCACCTTTGAGTGTATAAAAAGGTGATGAGTTCGAATCTAGTTTTCATTCAATCGAAATGGCTTCAAACGAACTTAGTGAACAAAAAACCGGAACGACTCAATTGAAACAGCAAATTAAAAAAATTCGAGATAATCTATCGACAAAATTGGACGAATTAAATGTTTGTATCGATTCAATTGACAAACTCAATCAAAAAGCAAATGAATTAGTGAAAAATCTTGAAACTTCACTCGCCAATGCAACATCGGAAACCAACGAATGGCAACAAATGAAAGTCAAATTAGCAACAACAACGATACAAGGCAAAGTTATTCTCGATGTTGGCGGTGATAAATTTGCAACAAGTGTTGAAACTTTAACTCGCGAGAAGAATACGTTCTTCACCGCCTTGTTCTCTCAACAATGGGAATTAGAACGAGATCCTAAAGACGACAGTATCTTCATCGATCGTGATGGTAAATTATTCGCTCATATTCTTGCGTACCTACGAACAGGTGACGTTCCAAGTGAAGTCATGAGCACCGAACTTCTTCGACAGAAAGTCATTGCCGAGGCGAAATATTACCAAATGAATCAACTGATTGAAATACTAACTGAACCTGAACGAAAAAAGGCCGCTCAAAAAGAAGCGGCTCGAAAGAAAGCGGAACAAAATCAAAAAGCTAAAACTGAATCAACATCGCCGGAAAAGAACTAATGTTTTGTTTTTATTTTCTTTTTAATTAAATATATTCCCGAAGTTTAATCCAACAATAAAAATAATGAATACTGTTGTGTACAATATTCGACATCTATCGCCATTTATATCATTGGATTATATCATCACTCACATGTGTTGAATTATATTCATATCGTTTTTTTTTTAATTTTCGTCGTTTCTTCTCAAGAACAAAGCAAACTCTCGAGCGAACGAACAAGATAAACACTGCGTTTTCTATTTTTGTCTATGATGATTAATATCGTATGAATGTTTTCGAGTCTATCGAATTGGTTTGGAAAATTCTTTAGTATGGACAATGAAGCATATAAACTTCAACATGAGTATCACGAACGTGCTGCTAGTTATATTCGACAAGCACTCGAATATGACGAGCAATCGAGTATAGATTAAGATTTTTCCTATCAAGCTCATTTCTCTCTTCTAGCTAATCTTGAAACAGCTATTTCATTGTACAAACAAGGCATTCTAGAATTAGAACAAGCGTTAAATATTAATATAGATCCTAATGGTGAGAATAATTCTATTATTATCTTTTGTTTTTGGTCTATTTCAATCACATGTCTAGATACTCGTGCTGTTGACTTACATGCTAAAACGCGTAGAAATTTAGCCATGGCACGTGAACGAGTCGACGTGCTAGGTAGAATCGAACACATTCCAATTCGGCTATTTTTCTTGTTTTTTATTCCCAGAAAAATCGATAATAAAACCCAAAAAACCTTTGATATCACGACCTGTACCCTCTGTAAGTAAACCCAAGAATGAAGTGAATTCACTTCAAACTGCTCGCTCTCGCTTACATACACCTGCTTCACCTTCGCCAACACGAATCACCACTCATCGATTGAAACAAGCTTCGAATAATGTGAAAATCTACAATATATTTTCACATAAGATAACAAGCTCGTTTCTACATTTAGAATGCTCAAAAATCTACCCCATCAACAATAGTCAATCAAAAGAAAGCTCAACGACCCGTACTGAAATTGCCCAATGTCGATCCGAAACTTATTTCGTATATTCTCGATGAAGTCATCGAAAATAAGCCCAATGTCAAATTTGATGATGTCGGCGGTCAAGACAGTGCCAAACGCGCTTTAGAAGAAGCTGTTATTTTGCCAGTTCTTCGGCCGGAAATGTTCACAGGATTGCGAGCTCCCGTTCGAGGAATTCTCCTATTCGGACCGCCTGGCAATGGCAAAACTATGCTGGTAATCAATAAACAAAAAGCAAATGAATTTTAGAAATTCGGAATTATTTCTAGGCGAAAGCTGTTGCATCCGAAGCTAAAGCTCGATTTTTCAATATTAGTGCATCGAGTTTAACCTCGAAATACGTTTGTTTAACCTTGATTTCTGTTTTTTTCATTTAAATTCTTCGGTTGTTTATAGGTTGGCGAAGGTGAAAAACTCGTTCGAGCTCTTTTTGCAGCTGCTCGAGAACTTCAACCATCGATTATCTTTCTCGGTCAGTAGTCAAATCGATATTCTCATCGAAAATCATTCTCTTCTTTAGATGAAGTCGATTCACTTCTGACTGCACGAAAAGAATCCGAACATGATGCTATGCGAAGATTAAAAACTGAATTTCTCGTTCAATTCGACGGAGTATGACAATTCTCTTAAATCGATCGATCGAGTCAACTAATTCTCTCTCAAATTTAGGTGCAAACAAACAGTGAAGATCGAATCTTAGTTCTAGCGGCTACTAATCGGCCGTTCGAACTCGATGATGCAGCACTGCGGTAGTTTTTTTTTCTTCTAAAATTAAATTCATTCTGATTTCATTTTATTCAGACGTTTTCCTCGTCGAATTCATATTCCACTTCCAGATATTCAAACACGTCAAATTCTACTCAAACATTTACTAACTAAACAAGAACATAATCTATCACCGAAAGATTTCAATTGGATAGCTGGGTACGAACTTCGGATTGACTTTTAGTTTTAATTTTGTCTTATTTTAGCGAAACTGATGGTTATTCCGGTAGTGATTTAACTGCTCTTGCTAAAGATGCAGCGATGGGTCCTGTACGTGAATTACGCATTGAAGAATTAAAACAACTGTCTGTCAATCGAATTCGACCTGTTTCACGGAAAGATTTCGAACAATCGTTGAAAAAAATTCGTGCTAGCGTATCACCTCAAACACTCGAGAAATATATTCGATGGAATTCGACATTTGGCGATTGTAGTTCATAAAGAATAACAAGATTTCTTTTCTTTTTTGTGTGTGTGTATAAATTTCTATATGAATGTTGATAATAAATCAAATAACAACGAGATCGAATGTAGTGCAATATGATTTTTATTTTACCACAAATTGCATTGACACCGACCTAATCGTTTTGATTTAACACGTGAATCGAAAAGAAATATATGTGTGTGTGTGTGTCCACAACTGTCTTTTTAAAACGAATGACTGAGCGTTTTTATATACGAATGTTGAAAAAAAATCCAATCTATAATTTCTCTTTTCTCTCATTCTCTCTCTCTCTCTCGCTCTTTCTTTGTACAATAAGAAGACTTTGAAAAGTTTTTTTCTTCTTCTTTTTCTGTCACGTTCGAGTACCTTTCTCTCACTCGCTCTCTTCAAACAAAGGCAAGATTGATTTTTTTGCCGCACGAAAAAAAAAAACTCTCATCGAATTGAACTATGTAAACAATAGTCGAAATGAAATCACCCTGTAAGGCATGTTGATAGATGATTCCATTTCGTAGAAAGCTCTTGAAGATCAATGAATGAGAATATTCGTACTGTTCTAATCAACTATCATGAATTTCTTCGCTTTTTTTTTCTTCTTTTCTCTTTTATTAAAAAGAAATAAAATAACAATGCCATGCTCTCACTCATTCTCTTCTCAACATGCAACAAAATGCAAACGTTACTATCGATACCGACCATGATGATGATGATGATGACGACAATGTCAAACAAGAGGTTACACAAACAATTGAAAAATTCGTTCAAAATCGTCATGTACAAACGTTAAAATATCTTCAACATGTCATCGATGAAAATCGTCATTTAAGATTGCATATTGAACATCTTAAACGTCGACACGATGATCCAACAGCATCGCCAGCAATTATCGATCGAATTGATTCCGAAGAACGACCAATTTCAGAGATTTCTCTCGATCGACAATCATCGCAAACAATCGAATTCGAACACGAACATGAACATTGTGATCGATCGACGAATACCGATGGCGATGATTTCGAAATGAAATGTCATTTATTAAATGACGAAATCATGAATTTAAAAAAACAACATCAAATCAATCGAGACGAATATCAACGTGAACTCGAACGTGTTGATCAACGAAATGCAATGCTTGAAAAAGATCTTCGAACAAGTCAACAACAATTACTCGCTGTACAAAAGCAATATAATGAAAAACAAATAGAATTGAGAAATTTAAATAGTTCATTAGACGAAATGAAAACGACCAATGAAACCTTAGCAAATCAGATGGAAAGAATCGAAGAAAAAAATCGTTTAGTTCTCGAATCATTGACTGTATCCGAACAGATTCGTATTGAATTCGAAAGTCAATTAAATGAATTGAAATTAAAATACGATGAAATCGAACGAAAATATTCTCGTTTACAAATCGAACATGACAAGCAACAGCAACTCGTTGAACGTACATCGAATGAAATACATTTGCTTGAAGAACGAATTCAAATTGAACGGCAACAAACTCGTGAATATAAACAGAAGACAATTGAATTACGTGAAACAGTGAATAATATTCGAGAAGAATTGCAAGAAAGAGTTATTCAAGAAGAAAAATATCAACAAGAAAAACAAATGAATAGTAATTTCAAAGAATTTATTCAAGTCAAACGAAATCTTCAAGCATGTCAACAGGAAAATGAACAGTTAAAAATTGAATTAAAAAAATTACAAGTCAAACTAATCAATATTCAATAGATGTCCTTGTTGTTCATTCTTATCTTTCTTTCGATTGTATAAAAAAAGAGACCATTACGAATAAAGATCATGTGTAGTAGTAATACGTTTTTTTCTTCTTCGTCTTATTTTATAACGCAAAGATGAATCCACCCAAAGCACGTGAAATGACAGTTGACGAATATTCTGAATTGATGAACAAATGGCAAGAAGCGTACTATACGTGGAATGCGAGTTGTGTCCATGCTTACAAGTAGAAAATCTTGTTGAGTTTTTGTTGATTATGAAGTTGAATTTAGTATGACATTGATGAATACATTGATGCAGCAAATGCCTATGCTTAATGGTGGTAATCTTCTTGCAATGTCAGTTGAAGTCAATCCGAGAACAACATTCGATCCGCTGACAGAACTTCGAAATGGTTAGAGAGACAGAGAAAGAAAACGAACTTTGTCTATATTTGATGTGTTTAGCTCGATTAAAAATTGCATCGATTTGGCGACGATTTCTTGCTGAAATCATCGATTTTGTGCTTCTACATGTTTTAAAGTAAATCAATTTCGATTGTCTTAGTTTTATTCTTTCTTGTTGTTTGAAGAATTTTAGTTATATTTTTTCTTGCAAATTATTTCCATTTAATCGATACGAATCGTTCGACGGTTAATTATATGCTTTCAAGTTTTTTATACGAAGATACTCTTTCATTTCCTATGGAACTTATTTGTGTTGAATTAGGCTATTTAATAGCCAGTGTTTCATTTGAGGTAACTCAAAATAATGATTGTCAGATGAGTTTTCTTAGTTTTTAGTTTTGCAGACATACTGTTTGGTTCGTTACGGTGCAACACCAGGCAAACGTTTACTTCGTTTACGTGTTGTTAAATGTGAACCGATTATTCAAATACAAGAAAACGATGAATTAAACAATGAATCTGTTACGATCCTTAGCATTGGCGGGTGAGATTCTTTCGAATGAGACTTTAGAAAAACAAAAAGAATTTCGTTTTCAGAGCATTGACTCGTTCAACTTTTAAAATGTTAATGTCGACATTTTTACTTCCGGCTGTTATTATCGCATTGCTATCGACTCAAAATCGTCAGACGAGTTATGACATAGCTGCAAGTTCTGTTGTTGTTGAACTTGAACATTAATTTTAAAAACAATAAAATTCTATTCTTTTCTGATTTATTTCTTCTTTCTTTTTCAGATGACCGAACAAAAGATTGATATTCCTTTAGGAACGTTAGAGAACAAAGATGAAACTGATAGTGAAATAGATGAACCGGAACCAAAAATCGAACAACCAGTTGTTGATCCCGTTAGATTACCTTTTGGTTTGTTTGTCGACTTTTTAAATCTTCTGTTTGAGTAGACTCAACTTCAATGGATACCTTGGGCATTATACTACGCAAAAAAAGGTTACGAAGCTTGTGATGCAGCTGGCGAAAAGCTAGCTTGGTTTTTTGGAATCACTAAACCGAAATATCATGCTGAACTCGAAGAATACGAACGAATGGATGAAGAGGTAGAGTTCGAGTTCTGCGATTGAATCATTTATCTTTCTCTCTCTCTTGAAAGGAACGTGAAGCATGGCGACAATCATTTCAAGATATCGATCAAACAAATCAAATTCTCGATTCAATCGTACGTTTCTATATTTTCTTTTCTTTTTCAATTGAATAATATTTTCACAGACATCTATAAATAAATGTATATATACATTCTAGCGCTAAAAAAGGAAAAAAGACAGTAGGTTTTTTGCCTGGGTTACTGACTTCTGTCTAACGTGTGTTTTGTTTGTGCACTAATCTGCTTCATTTCGCTACTAGGTAACTGAACCAACATCATCATTATCATTACCACTACCAGCAACTGCACCTATCTATACAATAACTAATCATAAATCATGATTTTTGTTTTTGTGTTTATATTCGGCTTGTTTTTATTATTAAATTAATAAAAAAAATTCTTTTCGATTAAAAAAATAATTCGTTTCGATGATAAGATTTGATTGAAATTGGATAATTCTTCGAGAAGTAAATATTGTTGAAGATGTTTCGAAAGAATCATTTGTTGACGAACATGTTCATCGATGGATGATTGTATTAATCGACGAATATTCTGTCGACATAAACTAACTAAACGTTTCGGTGTTTGTTGACAAAGTTGTAGAAGAAATTTTAAAATATCACGTCGTTGTTTAAATAAATAAATACGTTGATTATCGAGAAAATATTTTAACATATTCATATAAATATGATTACCTGACATTTCAATAAATGCACAATAGAGTAAGAAAAGAAATCGATTAAATGATTCATTATCTTTAATCATACGTTGAACATAGAAAAGAATTAATTGTTGATAATTATCAATAAACATTCGTTGAATAAAATAGATCATATGTTCAATATTTTGATTGAATACAAGAAGATTTTGTGCGATTAAAAGATTGCCATAAGTTATTTCACATGGCCACGATGTTTCACGAAAGAATTGCCATGCCAATCGTTCGAAATCATGTTCTTTTTCACTTCGACAATAGAATATAAAATCAAATAGAGGAAATAAATATGGCAAATGTGGTTGATAACCAACAATGGCATGTTTTAATTCGAATGGATCGAATTGAAATTTTTCGAGTAGAATTCGAACGATTTTCAAACGATCGAAATAATTTTCTTCTTCATCAGGATTTGCATAGGCAAGACAACCGAGTGCATAACGAAACGGTGAATAGCCGAGAATATTCTCGTATTTATAATCAGCTCGATGTTCAAGTAGAATTTCGACTATCGATGGAATGCCTCGATAGATAGCGTAGAACAACGGCGTTAGACCGGACATATCAATATGATTGATATCGGCACCTTTGCTAATTAATAAACATATTAAATCGATTTCAGATGAATCGGCAAGATAGGTTCGATATTCAATCGCGTAGATCAACGGTGTTTTACCGTAGCCTGTCAACAGAAAAAGAAGAAAGATGATTCAAGTACAATCGTTGTTTTCTTTTTGTCATACGATCGGTAAGATTTAAATTCGCATTGTAATTGCAAAGAATATCAATGAAAACTTCATCGGCCCAACCACAAGCTCGATGAAAATCCGATGCTAAAATCGAACCCGTTCGTCGATTGATATCGACATTTAATTCTAAGAGAGCAAAGACCGTGTCTAAATGACCGCCGATATAAGCAAGCCAAAGTGGTGTATTGCCAACTTCATCGGAATCGTTGAGATCGGCACCTTCTCGACACATTTGTTCGATTTCAATTGTTCGACCTTGTGCACATGCATCATGAACATGACGTGACATGAATGTCCACGGAAGAATATCCATTTTCAACGACAGGCAGACAGAGAGAGCGAGAGAGAAAAAAACAAGGAGATTTCAAACTTAAATAACTAACATAAAAATGTTCAAATGACAAGATTTGAATTGAGTCGATAGGAGGAAGATTTTCTTTTTGTTGTATGTTTCTTTTCCAGGGGGAAAATTGGAAGATAAATACTTTCATTTTCAACCGCCTTTTTGTAACTATGCTTTTTGCTTATTCGAATAAAACAAAAGACAAACTCTTATTTATTTACGCTCTATTTCAATCGGCATGATTCTACTTCAAATGGCGTCTGACATCCAACTGTGTGTGTGTGTGCTTGTTCAATTAGATACAATTATTTATTAAGTTGAAGTTTTTTTTTTCTTTCTACAAAAGCCAAATTTTAATTTTCTTCACTGTCATTCGTTTCGGTTCGGTGGTTGAATGATTTGTGAATTGTAATCGTCGTTGAGAGATAACAATCGGAAAACGGGTGATTGTCGTTCGACGATGTGCCTGTTTCGGAGTACTGCAACAGACGGGTGGTGTTAAAAATGTTGATTGTTTTTCTACAGAAAACAAATTAAAATAGAATTGAATGTCTTCTTATTCGAATAACTTACGTGATGGTGATGAAAGTTCGTATGGAGTTGATGTAGCTAAAGGTCGAAAGGATTTAAAGAGGACATATGTTGAGTCAATCGTTTTCGAATACCGACGTTTCGTCATTGTCAAATTCTAGAAAATGAACGAGAAAAGACGAATGATTTCTTCTTTATTTTGTTGAAAGAGAAAGGTTTATGTCTAATCGATGATGTCACTGCGCGCGTCTATGTAAGACTAATAATCAATGACATAACTTTGATTAGTCGACTAATAGATTGTCTTAATCCATTAACCAATTTAAGTTATGCTACCTGAGACGATGATATTGGCATCTGTATCGATGAACAAACTTATTGAAAATGATAGCGAAATATTGTCGTTCTTTTCTTCTCACTCTCTCTCTCTCTCTATCTCTCTTTTATCAACGATATTATTGGTCGAAATTGACGATATTCTATCTTATCGACAGATTAAAAAAATATTATGTTGTTTTTCGCATGTTATCAAACAATCATTTCTGATGATCAATTAGTTGTAGAACGACGAAAAATATGCAAAATCATCAATGTGTGCTAGTTTTGATCATCAATTAAAGATGTTAAATGAAAAAATATCATTTTCTTAATTGATTGATTAAGTTGTCAAATTTACTCTCGATCAAAGAAAGTTTTCTTTTTTTTTACGAAATGGTATTTCAAATGTGCTTTTTCGTATTTTACTGATAAGCATCATTTCGTCAACAGTAGATAACGTTATTTTATAAAATTCTACAGATTTCACATAACATTTCATTACTGTGTGTCCATCAGTCATGATGATTATTCTACTAGTACTTTCGATGATTAACCGTAAGTATGTTTAAGACTAAAGTATGGATATTCTTTTATACTTATTGGTTGCTTAGCAATAACAACTGATACTACGATTGCAACAAGTAATTTTTAATGAATCGCTTCCAATTCTGAAACACTTTTATTTAGCTTCATCTGTGGCTAATGTAACATCGACATATTCGAATAGTTTGACATATTCGAGTGGAACATATGTTCGACCAAATAGCACTACAGGCTATTCTTATTATTATCAAGCCATTCAACTATATACTTATACAAGAGGTCAATATAATTTTCGAAGTAGTAGTTCGATCGACACTTATGGTTGTTTTTATAATGGTTATTTCGATCCATCATCTCCGGGTACAAATTTGGTTGTATGCGATGATGATAGCGCTGGTGATCAACAATTTTCAATCAATGCTGCTCTTGATAACGGTCTAGTCTATTATCTCGTTGTGACTACATTTAAGCCTAGTACCATCGGTGGTTATGTAGTTCTAGCAACTGGTCCAGCAACAGTATATATGACTTCAAGCACACCCTCAACAACTAGTTCATCTCAAATCGTATCCACTTATTCAGGTACACTGGATAGGAATAGTGGTACTTTTGCACGTGCATTTAGTGTTGGAAGCAGTAATTATTATTATCAAGCATTTCGGCTGACGATTTCTAAAAGTTCTTATTACAGTTTGACAAGTATTAGTTCGATGGATACTTATGGATGTCTCTATAGTTACAGTTTTGATTCATCGAATCCAACAGATAATTTAGATATATGCAATGATGATGGTGGTACTGCTCTGCAATTTTTAATAAGTGAATTTCTGGAGACTGACATAACATACATTTTGGTTGTCACTACAAGTCGGCCTTCTATTCTAGGTGATTTTAGAGTACAGGCGAAAGGTCCAGCGTTCGTTGACATGACATCAATATCACCATCCAGTAAGGCCTTATTTTTCGATATAAATATTCGTTTTTATTTAAATTAAATTCAGATGGTACATGGAATGTCTTAGAAATCATTGCTCTAAGTATTGCATGCAGTATCGCTATATTGATCATAGTTGCTATATGTGCATGGCGACGTAAACGACGAACACTTGAAAGACGAAGACTTCTTTCATCGAATCGTAATGGAAATGGCAATGCATTTAATGCTACACCATATAATTTGCCTCGGACATTTGTTGAAGAAGCTCCACCTGCATATGAAACGGTCGTGAAGCCGCCAGCTCCTGCAGATGAACAGATACGAGTATAGACATGTTGAATTTGTTTTGAAATAAAATTTATTATTTTCGCTGTATACCTATATGTTTCGTTTGATTGCCGTCAGGTCATGTTTAAAAGATAAAAATGCAAACATCATAATGCCTCCTCACCTAAGACATTTCTTTTTCATAGTTTACTGATAAGAATCATTTCGTCAACAGTAGATAAAGCAATTCTATAAAACGCTACAGATTTCATCATATGCATGCAATACGTTTCATTTTTCATTAAAAATTGAGAATCATTTTTTACATAACAGCATATTAGAAATGACTGGCTTTTCAAATAGAATTCGTGCATGCCCATCAATCATGATCATCGTTCTACTTGTACTTTCGATGACTCACCGTAAGTATCTTCATCATCTACCTTTATTATCTTTCTTTAATATTCCATCCAATGAAATAACATACACAGACTAAAATATTCGTGTTCTTATATGATCGTTTTTTTTAAGCAACAACAACTGCCACAACATCTGGATCATCAGTGACAACTTCATCAGCAACAATGACTGTAACAGTGACAACTACAACCACAACAGGCACAATAACAGTACCGTCATCAACAGTGTGGCCAACAAGTAAGCTTTAATGAATTGCTTTCAATTCGAAAACATTTTGTTTAGCTA
>ERZ778019.2755-NODE-2755-length-15322-cov-13.099496_pt1 | contig 15322 bp, 14 predicted proteins | sample MGYA00375749_ERZ778019 | MGnify/ENA primary metagenome ERZ778019 (study PRJEB29350, sample SAMN05389821) | bioreactor metagenome | isolation source: Ammonium sulfate bioreactor | place: South Africa: University of Cape Town | collected 2014-03-17 ... | reverse complement strand
ACAGTAACTTGATAGTTCACCTTACATTGTTATCTACTAGGACCATTCTGTCTCTCCGTAGTCACTTAGACAACTCAACCTTGCTAGTAATTCCATTGGACCTGAAGGTGCACGATATATTAGCCAAGGATTACAACATAACACAGTAACTTCATATTTTGTGTTAGATTATTATCTAATACGATAACTCTGTCTTTTCATAGTCACTGACAAAACTTAGCCTTGATAGTAACTCCATTGAAGATGAAGGCTCGCGAAATATTAGTGAAGCATTACAACACAATACAGTAACTTCGTAGTTAACATTAGATTGCTATTTAATACGAGAACTCTGTTTCTCTATAGACGCTTACAGAACTCAACCTCTGTAATAACCTTATTGGAGCTGAAGGTACACGATATATTGGCCAAGCATTACAACACAACACAGTAACTTTATATTTAATCTTACATTGTTATCTATTAGGGCAATTCTGTCTCTCCATAGTCACTTACAGAACTCGACCTAACTCGTACCTGGATTGAAGATGAAGGTGTACGACATCTTATTCAAGGATTGGAGCATAATACAGTAAGTTCTCATTTCTGTTCAAAACAAGTACTCTTTCTTCTCGTAGACACTCAGAAAACTACATATTTCGTTGAAGAGCATAGGACGTCAAAGAATGGAATATTTTGTTAGTGTATTGAGAGAAAAAACTGTTTGTGAAATTTGTTTCGATTAAATTGGGTTTGGCTTTTTTTTGAGAAGTCGTGTATGAACCGTTTCGAATTTGAATTTGCCAAAACTTTTCACAATTGGTAAAGCGATACCACTTGTATTAAAAAAGCTTCGGTTAAAATTTCTTGATTTATTAAATTTCTGTACAGGAAAATATTCCGTTCCCCACCAGAAAAGTGCTGTGTCTCGTCGGTTATCTGTTGAATTGAATAATAAATGTTCGAGATATTCGGCATATTGCATTTGTCCTAATGGTGTTTCATCGAAACCAGTGACATTTTTCATGGAATCATTTCCGTATGGGTCTTCTTTCCAACGATAATTCGTTTCGACAATAAATATTTGTTTATTATACGTTTGTGTCAATTGTTCAAGACAATATCGTAATCCAGTAAAACCGCCGTCCCAATACGGATAATAACTCAGACCGATGATATCAAAATCAACAGTTGTAATTAAATGATCAAAAAAAATCTTAGCTAATATCCAATTATTTGAATTTGCACTATGTACGATGATTTTCGTTTGATTTTGAAGTACCAATCGAACAGCTCGACTAGCCGTGGACAGAAGCGTAACGAATTGTGGCCAATTCGTTTTTATTGATCCATCTGGCCATAGCATTCCATTATTAATCTCGTTTCCGATTTGAATATATTCAGGAATGATATTTTGTTGAACAAATGTCAATAATGAATCTCGAGTGTAATTATAAAGTGTTTGATTCAATTGATCAAATGTTAGATTAGCCCAAGTTGAAGGTTTTCTTTGATGTGAAGGATCAGCCCATGTATCTGAATAATGAAAATCTAACATGAACTGAAATCCGTGTGTTTTAACACGATGAGCCAATCTCAAAGTTGAATTCAACGTGTTTCCATAATCATAAGGATCTTGTTGAGCTTGTTTTTCATTCGATGTGAAAAGACGTAATCGAATGATATCAATGGTGTTGATTTTCATCATTTCGAATATATCCATCGATTGACCATGTTCATCTCGATAAATAGCACCGAAGGATTCGAAAAATTCACTTGCAGATAGATCAACACCGGAAAGGAAACTTGCCGATGTAAATTCAGTTAGTAATAGAAAAACAAGAAGATTCTTCATTCTTTATTTGCTTTTTCGTCTGTTATCTTTCGTCAAATGATTAATATCAAATTCACATTTTTCTTAATTTATTTTCTGAGAATTTCAATAAATAGAATAGATTCATCGTGAAATACAGACGACGATTAGAAAGAAAAAAACAAAAAAAAGACATGCTTAGCATCCTGTATTATTTGTGTTGAGTTTTACGTCTTGACATGTAGCTAGAGGTCGCCATGGGCATGGATTTGTACAAACGAGATGATCGTTGAAAGTTCGATGAACACGACGATGTGATTGCGAGCAGACTTTTAAGCATTGCTCGTTCGAATTCAACGCGTTTAGGATCATTCGATGGAACATTGAGTGAATCGAATTGTTGTGTTCGATGTTCGTAGAGAAGACGAAGAAGAAGTAGCCGATGATCATCACCTTGACAATGAGTCGTTTGTGAAAGAAGACGTTCGATTTGTTCCGCAAGTGTCAATTCCATTTTCTAATTGAATCTTGTATTTCGAAATTCCAAAATAAACAAACAAACAAACATACTTGTGGTTTACGTCGAAAACTAGCTCGTAATTTCTCGAATAGCTGCATTCTTCGAAATAACTGACGAAACGAATGAAGAAAAGAAAAAGAAAAGATAATAAATGGATCGACACTTTGTCGTTATGGTCAACCGTCATGTAAATACATTTAACGTATATATATATATATATAAATTTTATCTTCTAATAGACGAAACAAATAAGTTCATTATCATAAAAAGAAATCATTTATTTCAAGAGAAGAAGAAAAAACAACTCTAATCTACAAAAAAATTATTTGAATTCATTTGTCAACGTCTTGACTGCATCGACGTTCGTTCGGACACTGTTCGTTCATCAGATGTTTCACTAAGTTCGCCATATTCTTTTTTCATATGACCTTGATTATCATGTTTCGTTCCAAGAATAAATCCTAGAATAGCCAAAATAGTCACGTTAAAACAAGCAATCATAGCTAGAATATAAGCCCAACGAATTTGGCACGTATCGAGATGAAAATCTTTGGCATTGTCACCGCAAACTGTTCGTATTGTTTCGTGATCAAAACCCGATGGATAGACAATAAGTGCAACGAGAAGAGAAATTGAACAGAACATTTGAATCAATGAACAAAGAAAATAAACGAAACGAGACCGAAGAAAAATGAAAAAAAGAAAAAAGACTAAACACAGAAGAATAAGAAGTACGGAAAGACCAACAAAAAATGTTGCCACAGCAAATGGTACGTTGATTATATGACGAAAATTGAGCCAGATACCATGACATTCGAATTCATAATCATCAATTGTACTTATACAATAGGAATACAAACCGAAATGACCTGCACGTGGACTTGCTAGACTATCGCCAATCCATTGTGGTTGAACGAAGATAAATATATTTAAAATAGCAAAACATGCCGTCAAAAACATCCAAATAAAACCAATGATACGCATTGTCCATTTCAATGAAGTTTTTTCTTTAACAAACGATTGTTGTGTCATGTTTGTAAAGAAATCAACTTGTGACGATTGATTTTCGTATAGTCATTCATCTTAGTTTCTCTCCTCTAATCCGTGACCATGATCTTTGATTAACAAAAAAACAATGATAATTTGTTGACTTATGTCATTGCGTAGCTTAACATGCTTTTGGTCGTGTTCGCAAAATTAAATCAATACAAGATTAACGAGAAGATTGTGACATTGAAAGGCTGTCTTTGTTTTTATTTCGAATGATCATGTTTGTTTCATTTAAAAAAGTGAAGTATTTCTTTTAAATCGACATTTTCTCAATCAAATTCAAGTGTTGTTTTCTCTCTGTTTTAAAACAACAACAACGAAAAGATCTTCATCTTGAAATGCTAATAAAGATTGAACTATCGTTTTCGGTAACTAACCAACATTTCTCTTTCTTTTTCTCTTTCTTTCTGCTCTCTCTCTGTCTCGCTCGCTCGCTCCAATTCTCTATTGAAAAGCGAAAAGAATTGAAAAAAAAAAGTCTTATCGAACAAATAGTCAGATCACTTTTCAAACATCAACGAGGAAAATATTTACCTATCGACATTCTCAAGAGTTACAATGACAGATCTCGATTCTGTTCGAACAATACTTTTTTCAAAATACATCGATCCAACACAAGTCAAACCCTATACCGGTCTTCATTTAAATAACAGTGGTAAGACATATTGATCATTATTCGACTTGTCTATCTTTCTAATGATAAGGCGATATAATTCTTTCAACACCATCACTTGAATCTTATCGTGTCAATAATGATCCATTGTATCCCTATGAAGGGTTCATGTCTGCTCGTTATCCGAAAGATATTGACTTTCGTATTTTATCCTATGATACACTGGAAATTCGTCGTCAGGAATCACTTAGACTAAAACAACCAATTCCAAGCAATGTCTCACGTATTTTTCAAGAAAGATGTAAAGATGTTTTTTATTGTTGAAAGCAAACAAGAAAAAAAGCTCTTGAAATGATTTGATTGTTTTCAGTCGGCTCTGTTATGTCACCTCGGTCTGATCCAAAAAGAACGGTTCGTGTTCAAACTTCGCCTGGCTATCGAGTACTTGCCGAACAACTGCCGAATCAAGATCAAACAATGGTTTCTCAACGTTTCAATAAAATTAGTCCATTCGTCACCGAACAGGGAAACAGTCCCAGACAATCATCAGCTTAGAGTATCGACTTTATTTTTCTCCTTTCTTTCTTTCTTTCTTTCTTTCTTTCTTTCTTTCTTTCTTTCCTTTCTTACAAATCATAAAAAACGTTTTTTCAAAGGTCTGATGAAATTTTCTTTTCTTAATAAAAAAAAAACGAAGATTTTGTCAGGTCTCCCACCGACATGTCAAACAAAAAAAATCTATTAAATCGTCTACGACCATAGGACTGAATGGTTATTTCTTTTTATTATTAACTAAAAGACTACAGGAGCCTCGAGGGAAAACAAAATTCAAATAAAATAACAATCATTGCACATTATTTCATTGATAGTTTTGTGTTCAATAATTTTTACTGAAATATTTGAGTTTCTCTTCGGGATTGGGTATAATTGTATCGGCGCCTGGTCGCCAGCCTGCAGGGCAAACTGAAATATCGAACAATTTCAAGTTAAATCAACTCGAAAACGAATCTACCTTCGCCATGTTTGTCCGTATATTGAAACGCTTGAAGAAGTCGAAGTGTTTCATCAGTGGATCGACCAACGGGTAAATCATTCATCGTTATTTGTCGGAGAATACCTCGACCATCGATAATAAACAATCCTCTAAACGCACAATTTTTCAATAAAAAAACCAAACTTTCAAATCAATTGTCGTGTAGTTACCTCAATGCATGGCCAACATCTTGTAAAAAGACGCCGTAATCTTTCGAGATTTGATGTGTCAAATCGGATAGAAGTGGAATTTGAATTTTTCCAAGACCACCTTGTTCACGAGGTGTGTTTATCCATGCTATTCGACAAAAAAAAGAACATTTTTCCTTTTTGTTTTGTCTTTTTTTTCCTGTTTTTATTTACCTAAGTGAGTAAATTGAGAATCAACGGAAATAGCAACAACTAGGAAATCGGAGAAGGTATTGTTTTATCATTGATTAAAAAAAAACAACAAAAAGCATACCTTCAGTGTTGATATTTTTGAATTCTTGAATACGGTCAGAGAAAGCAATGATTTCAGTCGGACAAACGAATGTACTGAAAAGCAAAAGTCAATCGAGTTGTTTTCTTTTCGAAACGAAACGTTACAAATCCAATGGATAGAAAAGCAAAACAAGATATTTGTCTTTATAATCAGCTAGACTGATTTCTTTAAATTCTCCATTAATCACAGCAATACCATCGAAATATGGTGTCGGTTTACTAACTGAATAAGAATACTGTTTTATTCAAGAATTCTATTTAAAATTAATCTTACTTTGCGCTTTACTATATTGTAAACTGAGTGGTTCTTTGGTGGGTCGACTTTCACACGGATAGGCTTCATTGCTGTCTAAGTGTTGAACACAAATAGGTTCCGCTTTTTTACTTAGAATTCCTGAATTCAACGTAAATAACACAACTATTATTAAAACAATCGACATTTTTATTTTCTACAATAGAACAGATTTAAATCTTTTAATTAAATATTTGCGAGCGAGAACACGTTTGTCTCTTTCCGATTGGTCGTTCCCTCTATCGAATGTGCGCATCGAGCGCTAGAATCGTTATCAAACTAACGTTGAATGTGCTTGTTTCTTTATCCAATGAATATCTCTCTTTCTCATTCTCTCTTTTTTTCTTCCGTCAAATGTATATATATTGATGTGCACATACAGTGTCTTTCTTACACAAGTATTATTTTTTTCTTCGTCTTCATCGACATTTTCAGATCTGATCTATGCCAAATCGTAAAAAGCCGAACACGTTATTTTTGCCTGCTCGAATCAAGCGGCTCATGCAGAAAGACGAGGAAGTTGGCAAACTTTCAGCAACCGTTCCGGTGATAGCTGCACGTGCACTCGAACAATTTCTCGAAGAACTTATTACGAAAACAGCTTCGATCACCACATCACTTCAAGCGAAAACACTCACGCCCGATCATATTCGACAGCATATCTACGCTGATGCACGTCTTTCATTTCTTCATGATTTAGCGAATCGAATGGCAACAGGTCCGAATAATCCAGCGAGCCGATCATTATCAACATCGTCGGCAACATCGACAGCAACATCAGGCCATCGGGCTGCTCTACAACAACAATTGAGTGTTCCCTATCAAGATCCATTGCCATCGACGACATCATCGAAACGACTTCGTCCGTATTATTCGAAAGTTAAATCGAAAAAACGAAGTTTCGATCTTGTCGATGAGGAACAAGACGATGACGACGATGATGATGACGATGCCAGTGCCGATGAACATCTACCAACAACATGAACAAACAAATATCTTCATTTTCTTTTTGTATAGTTTTCTTCGTTTTTTTTTCTTTGTTTGTTAGTTTTCTTTGGTTTCCTATGTGACGATAAGATACAATGCTATTCCGTCCAAGAAACACACACACACACATATGAATATACACAAATATATTTGATTTTTTTTCTTGACTTATTTCAGAAACAAGAATGTCAACTGCATGGCACGATTTTCGTCCTCAACGACAATTATTAAATTCGAATTTCGATGGTTATCGTCTCTCGCTCGATCCTCTAGCACAATATCACCTGAAATTCGATGATTTTCTTCAAGTACAAAAAGATTACGAACTCGAACAAGATAATTACACATTCAATTCGATCAAAGGTTTCAAATCATTGAATCAACTAGTGAAAAATCCGTGGTCAAACGACGAACATCTGTATTTTATCGATCAAAATCACGCAATACAACAGATCGATGTCTCATCGAATCAATCTCTTTCACATCTTCAACAACCGATTGCCGTCTATCAACTAGCTAAACCGACATTGTACGGTTCAATGATGTTTATTAACGAAAAACATGTTTGTGTTTGCGATGGTCGATCGACAATCACGATTCTGAATACCGAAACAACGAAGTGGAAAGTTGTTTTTGAACAAGATTTCGACGAATATGTTCATTCGCCGATTCGTCTTTTGCATGCAATTGAATTTGAAGGTGCAATTCATATAGTTCTCGGTTGTATTCAAACGGATTGTCAGTTAACTTGGTTGACATTATCATCGAATGAGTTGAAATTGATTCGACGACGAACTTTAATCGGAAAGAAATGGCCGGATTTCGTTTGTTTGGAATCGAATGGTCAAGGCATCTATATCGTTGCTGAAGGTGTTTATAAATTCACATTTGATTCAGTGAGTGAAGTCAAACAACCCGAAGAACTACCGAAGAAATCTGTTCTTGAAAAGATTCCATCGTCGTTGCAATACATTTGGTCGCAAACTCATTGTACAATCGATCTGGAAATCGATACACCATCGTCGAATGATCAACAAGAATTTAGTGTTCAAATCGACTCGGATCGTGTTCGTTGTTCGCTTGGCAGTGAAATAATTATCGATGCACAAGTTTTGCATTCAATCGATGAGAAAGAAAGTTCCTATTCGATTGTCAAAGATAAAACCAGTCAACTCTCGATCAGCCTTCAAAAGATTAAGCCTGGCTTGTTTTGGAATGAAGTCTTTGAAAGTGGCCGATCGATTGACGGTCAAGTTAAGCTCGTTGATTTCACTGAAACCGATGAAGATATCAAACAACCGTACAATAATCAACAACTCGAAGAATGCGATGAATATACAAATGAAAACGAAACATTTCTCACTCGTTTTCACGGTGACACACATCAAATTACTCATCAAGGCATAATTCCGAATCAAATCCTATTTACAACATTGAATCCACCATCGTTATGCATTCGACATGATGTCGATGGATTGATCTGGCATTTGCATACGATCTCATCCGACAACGAACAAACACCGTGGACACACGAAGCTACTCTCAATGCTTTTGGTTATGTTCAAGCTTCGAAACAGAATCGTAAATTTCTTTCGATACCATCGGATTATTCCTATGCATTGATTTCGGATTTGCAAACGCATCTATATCTTTATAAACAATCGACGCCAACTGTGGATTCGTCGTTACGTAATCGAAAAAGTGGTCAAGTTGTTTCGAACATCGCTAAACAACATATGATTTCACTTGAAAATCATCAGGATATTCTCGGTTTAATCACGACACACGAACGAATCTATATTCTTCTTTCCAATCAACTTTCTACTATTGTGATTTAACAATTTGTTTTTTGCCGTTTTTCAGATATGGATCCTAGTCAGTTAAATATCGAAACACTTTCACAATTATTAAGTCAACAAACATTTCCGAAATCTGTCGAAGCCACTTTACTCACCATTCGTGAATGTTCGATGTTGCCTCGACAAGATCTCACCCTGTTAGTCAACCGGTTTCTCTTCTGTCATAATCAAACATCACAACAGATTTGGAGTAAAACATTGAATAATATTCAAGAATTGCATACATTAGACATGATTCGACAATTTCTCGACAATCAAAACGATGTCAATCAATCGACATTGATCTTTCAAGTTGTATTCGTTGAAATTCTTGCCGATAATGATCATCCCTGGTTTACATTGTATTATAATTTATTTCTGAAATTTTTCTCGTTGACTCTTTCGTTTGCATCCGAACGAATTCTAACGATTATTGCTCAATGGTTTCTGACGTTACCTGATAAATTTCTTCGAAAAATCTTCGAATTTATCCTCGCCGAACATTTAGCATTGATCGATCGAAAATCGATGCAAAATCTTTGTTTAATTTCGCCATTATTTTCTTCGATCTTTCTCAAACAAACATGTTTACTCCTAAACGATTCGACACGTTGTTCAATCGATAAAGAAACTCATCAGATTCTTATTGAATTCATCATCTCTGCTCTTACAAATCCAGCCGAAACGGGCCATTGTAATTTTCTTCCAACATTAATCGAATTCGATGTGCTCTCTCGAACACAGTTCGAACATGTTCATACATCGATTCTCTCGTTTTTATTTTCAATTACGATGAATCCGAATTTATCAATTGAAGATTTTCTTTCCAACGATTTCTTTCGTCAACTTGCAAGTAAACCAATGGAATCTATTGAACATTTTCTACAAATCTATGCTATTTGTCGAATGTCATCGATTCGTGAACTAGGCGAAGAATTTCCCTTTCTAAAAACTCATCGATTATATTCGATTCTCGCAGAGAACAACAACAACAATTAGGATTTCATGAGAATTTTTCGTTCTTCTTTTTCTAGATGAATACCGATACTGAAAGTAAACGAACGGAACGACTTGCTCGATTGAAAGAACTTCACTTGAGACGTGTAAGTATGATCAACGAATGAAAAGAAAACAGCTACGTTTTTTTGTTGTTGTTGTGTAGAATCAAGCTCGAACATTAAATCATGCGGAAGTGATTGAAGAAGATCATCGAAAAAATTTGCCGGCCAATTATGAACGTCGATGTGAACGTGTTCAAAAACATGAAGAACAAACAAAAAAACGACGAGATGCAGCTCAAGCTGGCATCGATCACGAACGTCTCGAACAATTAGAATGGACGGCCGAAGAATGCGATAAATGGGACAAGAAACGAAAGAGAAAAAATCCCGATGTCGGATTCGATAGTAAGAGATAACCTTCATCATCTGTGACATATCAAGGTACAATATATATATGTTTCTATTTGTTCCTAGATTATGAACAATGTACTTATCGTGCTTATACGAAATTAACTGCACAAATAAAACCTGATATGGAAGAATATCAGAAGCAAAAGGATGAATTGTAAGAGAAGAGAGAAGAGAAACTGAAACATGAATTTGACACGTTCGTTGTTTTAGAGGTGAAGATTTTTATGCAACATCGACCTCATTGGTACATGGAACGCATAAGCCAAGTGAAGCATCGGTCAATCGAATGGTCGAAGATCTCGGACAACGATATGCTAAACGTGGTAAATTCTCTCGACGACGTGCGTTCGATGTCGATGCTGACATCGATTATATCAACGAACGTAATCGGGCATTTAACAAGAAAATCGATCGTTATTACGGAAAATATACTGCCGAACTCAAGCAAAATTTGGAACGTGGCACTGCTGTTTAAGAAAGAAAGAAAGAAAGAAAGAAAAAAAAAACGTTCACTTTGTCTATTGTTTTTTTTTGTTGTGTGTGTCAAAAAAATAAATGTCAATGGTTGCTCTTTCTAATTGCCATAGAAGCACGTACGTTTATTCTCCGGTCAGACAGTCGATCGATATTCAAGGATATGAAAATCAATATTCATTTTGTTTCGATCTAATGTGTATATGAAGCCTTATTGTATTTCTTTTTTTTTTTCGCTCGCTCTCTCATTCTCTCTGTCTCTTGAAAAAGAAATACGAAATCGTTAATCTTTTTCGAGTGTATTCAGTCTGGTGGTAATTTATTTGATAGTTAAATATGACAAGTGAATGTGTCCATTATTTCAACGCACTTCACATATGTGAATAGAAAAGAAAAAGTGTTTTTTATTGAGTAGAAAAAAAAACACAGTTGGATCCTTCATTGACGTTTTCTCATTCGCTGGTTCATTCATTAATTTTTTTTTCTTCTTCTTCTTCTTCTTCTGCTTTTTATTATTAAACTCTCTCGGCGAAGAAGCCGCACGCACATACATAACCTTTTTTTTTCTTCTTGTTCTTACTTGTCTGCCCGTTGATCGATAGAAAAGAAGAAAGAAAAAAGTTAATTTCATTTTACCTTCGGATGGAATCCTATCGTTATCAATGTCTTGTCTACTGATACAACGAATTGTTTATGTAAGTACGTATTTCTTTGTTCTTTTGTTTTGATATCTAAATGGAAGCATAGAGCAGAAAATCATTTTTTTTTCTTCTTCTTCTTCTTCTTCTTGTCTACGGTTAATGCCTCCTGGCTTTTTTCACTTCATCCTGTGTGCGCGTATAAATGGCAAAGAGGAGATGTTAAGTTTAAGAGATTCCGTAGAAAAAAAAACAAGTGTGTGAAAATGATTGCAGTTGCGAACAGATTTAAATTAAAAACATAACGTTTTTTTTTCTCGTTCTTTTTTCGTATTCTGAGACAAATGAAATTTGATGATTAGATACCCCATGATTGTTCTTATTTGTGACAAATTCTTTCTCGAAATTCGATCACTCATTCTTTTCTGTTCAAATAGGCTTCAGGGTAAAAATGCTCAACGAAACTTACGTCATAGATATGATATATATATATATATATATATTTGATTTATTTTGTGTGATAGGGCGTCAGTAGACGATGAATCAATTGGAAACTAATCTAGTGATATGGGCGATCTGTTCCATTCTTTTATTTGAAATCTTAGCGATTATTTGTATTTGCCGGTGCTGTTTCAATCGTATTAAACCGAAACGATTCTATGTCAAACGTGAGGAATATGAATTTCTTCATGGAAATGATGGTACACCGTCACAATTTCAATCGACGATACTCCGTCCTCCACATGCCGATGAATTAGCAGTTGTCGGAACGATACGTGAACAGGGTGGCATACAAAACTTCGGTTACTATCGACATGATGATGACGATGATGATGAGGATGAAATCGTTCCATCGATACCACAACATATTAATTGGATTGAATTACAACAACCACCACCACCACCACCACCGCAATCCGTTTTCGAAAATGATAATGAGTCTGATGACTTTCGTTTTCATACGCATATTCGACGAACAGATACATCTACAGATACTTATCCATGTAATTATTCAACGTTAGTACCGAAATCGATACTCAAAGGTAGCATTGATAGATTCGATCAATCGCCTCGGACATCTGTGAAAATCAATACAGATGAATCGATTCTTATGAATTATCCGACAAGTGCAATCGAAAAGACTATTCCGAATTCCGTACGTTACGCAAGTGTCATTCAATTGAATGATATCGAATGGGAAGTACCACGAGAATTTCAAACAATCGTTTATGATTTAACAGATGAGAAACCAATTTATCGTTCGAATGAAAATATTAATAACAACAATAACAACAATTATGAAAAATTAACTAATCGTCAACGAACTCAATCCGCTTATGTATCACGCATATTTATACCATGGGATCGTGATCGTACACAACAACAGCAAGCATTCGAGTACTAACATCCGCTCCCCCCCCCCCGCTTTCACCTCATATCAGATAACAAGTGTCAATATTTGTGTGTCTTTATCTTTAGAAAATATAGAATATATAATTATAAGTTGATGATATACGTATAGTTTATTTAGTCAATAAGAGAAGAACCAATCACCCATAAATAAGAGAGAGAGAGAGAGAGAAAAAAAAAAGAACGAACGAAATGTTTATCGTCGTCGTGTTTTTGTTTTTGTCTTTGACTGATTGGTATTGTCAACATCTTGATAGGACAATTTCTTTGCTCGACCACCAAGACACATGGAACATTTGCATGTTTGAATACGAACGATCGTTGATTTTTGTTGTTCGTTTTGTCCTGTTGTTGCATTACGACAATTCATATCAATAAGTTCCGTATAGGTGACATCGGGTGCACAACATAAACATTCTTTATCGGCAGTATCTCCTGTTTCAGGATCGATTTCTTCATAGGATGGACAGAAACCAGAACACGAATCTTGTTGAATAGGTTGTTGTGAAACACATGTACCGACTGTAATGTAAGCCGCTGGATTTTTCTTCGGTTTACATGGACTATTCGATGGTATGACAACGGGTGTTGTCGTTGTTGATACGGAATAATTTGAAGCAGGTGTTGTTTTTATTGTTGTTTGTGATTCAGCACAAACAATAACTTCAGTTGTGACGCCACGTGGTGGTTGACCATCGTTTGTTTGTAATAAAGTAATATGAATAGCATTGACACGTGTGTTAAAATTGACATTTACTTTGGGACTTGTTTCTACATTCGATGTGATTTGTAATGGTTGAGATGAAGGTATCGGTTGATCTTGTGCGTCTAAGAACATCACACGAATTTGATTGACATTACTTGATTGTGGTAAACGAATTGATTTAATAATTGCTGCCGGTACGATCGGGAAGATAATGATGTACGATTTCGTTGATGATGGGAATGAAAGACCATTTTCACTTGGATTGATATCACTTGGTTTGTAAGGTGTTTGCGGATCAACAAAATAACGAGGTATTAATGAACTGTTACTGCCACTGATGACGTCTGGAATAAGTGCTATTTCATCCTGACAAGTAGTAGGTTCAATGACTCCTTTTGTTGAAATACTTGGTTTTTCAATACAACCTAAGATTGATAATTGTACGGGCACCGATGGTATTTTATTGTCCGTTGTTGAAACAATCGTCACAGTTAAATCATAAACATATTCGATATCTTTTTCGAAGGTAATCTTCGGTGCATTTGGATTTGTACTTGAAACTGTACCAGTCCATTCAGTTGTGATTTCAATGGATGAAACTTTCGATGTCGTTGGATTGAGTATGTAGATTTCATGAAGTGTAGCCGGTGTCTTGAAACGAATTTGAATGACATATGGTAAACGATCGACGGTGATTCCTGTTGGAATGACTGCTGGACGTTGAGTTCGACCATTAAGACTCACTGAAGCTAGAATGCTACGACCTAATGGAGCCATATCTTCGATTTGGCTACATGCTAAACAAACAAACAAAAATGATTTCATCGTTCAAATTCCAAAAAACGTACTTGATGTCGATGGTGTTGTCGTTGTCGTTGTAGCTTCTGGTTCCTGACAACCGATAATTGAAAGTGTAACTTGTTGAGGAGGACGATTATCACTTGTTGTCAATAGTTTAATAATAACTGTACGACTCTTTTTCGATGGAAATTCTTGACGTGATAATGATGTTGGTGAACCACGAACAACACTCACTGAATCACCTGCGACTGATATCAAAGTGACTTCAACTTTGACAACATTCGTTGATGGAACTTTAACTTCACGAATTCGAATACCAGCTGTTGGCAAGTTAACGACCAAGTATGGTTCAGTTTCTGCAAAGTTCGTACCAGTACTAATCAAATCATTATACGAATTGATACTTGGAGTTGCAACGATGGAATTTGTAGATACCAATGAATTGATGAGTTCAATTTCTTCACATTGTACACCTTCATCGCCCGTAGTTGTACCTGTTGCTTTTGTCGTCGTTGTTGTCGTCATCGTCGTATAGCCTGGAGCACAAGCAGTTACCGACAATGTGACATCTTGTGGTGCTTCATTATTTACTGTCTTTCGTACTTTAATTGTAATATAACCGACTTTTTCCGTTGGAAATTCTTCTGTAGATAATGATGTTGGTGAACCAATGATTGGACTTAATTCAATTCCAGTTTCACTTGTAAATGTAACGACAATCTGTAAGATATTGCTTGATTTTACTTTCAAATCACGAACAATTGCACCACCTTGTGGTATATCAATGATGAATGTTGGTGTGACATCATTGAAGTCAACGCCATTGGTTATTAAGTTTTGTTTATTTGTTATATCGTTGGGTTGAACACTGACTGCATTCGCTGCAATTAATGTATCAATATATTCCATTTCGCTGCAGCCTTGACGTGTTGTTCTTTCTGTCGTTCCTTCTGTCGTTCCTTCTGTCGTTCCTTCTGTCGTTCCCTTGGTTGAACCTTCAGTGGTACCTTTAGTTGATCCTTGTGTCGTTCCCTCAGTTGTACCCTTTGTTGATCCTTGTGTAGTTCCTTCAGTTGATCCTTCTGTGGCTCCCTTAGTAGATCCAGCTGTAGTTCCTTCAGTTGTTCCTTCAGTGGTTCCTTTCGTTGATCCTTGTGTTGAACCAGCAGTTGATCCTTCTGTGGTTCCCTTAGTAGATCCAGCTGTAGTTCCTTCAGTGGTTCCTTCAGTGGTTCCTTTCGTTGATCCTTGTGTGGTTCCCTTAGTAGATCCAG
>ERZ778019.2750-NODE-2750-length-15385-cov-11.734899_pt1 | contig 15385 bp, 13 predicted proteins | sample MGYA00375749_ERZ778019 | MGnify/ENA primary metagenome ERZ778019 (study PRJEB29350, sample SAMN05389821) | bioreactor metagenome | isolation source: Ammonium sulfate bioreactor | place: South Africa: University of Cape Town | collected 2014-03-17 ... | reverse complement strand
TTGAGCTTTTTGTTGATTGAATTCGTCAACTTTGATTTGTAATTGATTTTGATAATCATCTTGAAATTGTTGAGCTTTAGCTTGAGCTTCGAGAAGAAGTTCTCTTTGTTTGACTTTGGTTTCATCGAGAATTCGTTGAATGATATATTTTGTTTCTCTCGATATTTGTTGAGTTCTTCGTTGAGTATAATCATCGAATTGAGCTTGAGTTGTTGATAGATTATCCAACAGTTGATTTAATCGATCATTTCCAATATTCAACGAAACTTTATTCGTTGAATCGTGACTAATTTCAGATGAAACTTGAACATTTTCTTTGTTAATTGTTGAATGTTGAACATCAGTTGATGTCACATTTGCAATAGTTTCAACATTTGAATCGAATGACATTTTTCTTTATTCTTTTGAATTGAGATGATGATATTTATATTTTCAATGTTATCACAAAACAAATAAACTAAATTAACTTCTCTTTTACTTCAACACCTTCAAAACAACGCGAAGAGTAAAGTTTTCTTTTTTATCGATTTGAACTCATTGACTGTATGATTTTATCTTTTTCTTTTTTTAAAAAAAAACAACGAAAATCCGGTTTGATAAAATAAATAAATGAGATAATTTCGTTTTAATGATTTGTTTTTGGATAACAAAAGAAAAAGAAATAAAAAAAACGCAAATCGATTTGAATGAATAGAAAACGTAATTAATCGAGAAGCATAAAGGTGACAAAAATGAAACCTTGAATAATAAAGGCAATTAACGATTCGTATCGATTCTTTGTTTTTGTTTTAATCAAAATAAACAATAAAAGATAGATTTTACTCAAGAGAAAAATGAACGGCCATTATGGAACCTAAACACAGCGGACCTAAAATCAACGAGTGTACTCAATAGCTGATTTTCATCAGAGAAAATCAAACAATCGATGAGTTCATCGTACATACGCAGTATGTTCTAAGAATATCGATGAGAAAGTTGAAACAAAGAGATGGGGAAAAACGAAATAGAAATGACAGATTATTTGATAAATGGGTTTGATTAATCTATTTGATTTAATTGATGAAATAAATTCTATAACCTTGAATTAAACAAAACGCCTTTTGTTTCTTTTTTTTTTTGAATAATGATAATTATTCTTTATTTTCATAAATAAATGAAGAAAAACAAAACAAAGAAACAAACGATGCAAAAATATAATTGAAAATGAAAATCGATTTTTGTAAAATAAAGCAAGAGGATTCATAATCTTTCGGTATATAATTTGGGCGTAGATTCTGAATTGGAATGAATCGATATTGTTCTTGGATGAACTGATGAGTGTACCGATTGTCTCGGTGATTTTTCTTGAATAACTTCAATTGTATTTGCATTTGGTTGCGTTTCATTGAGTGTCATTTGATTTGGTAAAATATTTTTAATAAGTGAACCGAGAGCAGAATTTTCTGGAACAAAATCTTGTGGTACATGCCAATTGAGACTATCATCAAAATATGAATCATTATCTGGAGTTGAAAATATAGGTAAACGTAGAATAGCACCCGTAATTAAACCTCCAACAATAGCCATAGCTAATGTTAGAACTAGACCAGCACATTGATAAGCAGCTTGTTTCGCTGGTGTTCGATGAACACCTCCGGATAAACATTGATCAGTGAGATTTTCTTCGTAAAGTGATCGTTTGGGCATACTAGCAAGAACAATCGATGCTATGGCAGAGAGAACACCAGGCATTCCATGAAGATTATGAACACCACATGTATCATGAATTTGAAATTTCTTTAATTTTTCTAATAAATATTTGTAACCTAATGTTGAAATCGTTCCAGCAACACTTCCAATAATCATTGCACCAAATAAACCAATGTTTTTATCTGCAACTGTTCCAACGGCAACACCGCCAGCTAAGGTTGCATTTTGAATATGAATAATTTCTTCTTTTCCTTTGCCAACTAATGCCGAAATAATAAATGTAAGAATAACTGATGCACAAATACTAACATATGTATTGACAATGGCACGTAAACGACCATCTCCAGTTGCTGCTCCAGCATTAAATGACGGCCAAAAACAGAAGAGAAACAATGTTCCAACCATTGAAAAGATATCCGATGCATAACTTGAACTTTCTTTTTCTGATTGAACTGTTTTTCGATGTTGAAGAACAAATGATACGGCTAAACCAAAATACGCACCAAATGCATGTACAAATATCGATCTAAATCAAGTTTTATTCTTATTTGAATTGAATTTAGTTTTGTAGAAAACCTACTCTCCAGCATCATAATTACAAAAGTAAATTAAACCAATATATTCATTCCAAACTTGAACAACAACTTCAATCAATGCTAAAACAACTAATTGAGCTGGATTAGTTTTGCCAAGAACAGCTCCAAATGAAATTAAAATCGATGCACAAACGAAATCAGCATGTAGAAGACTTTTGATGCTAACTTCAAATGATTTTGTGGCTGTATTCCAATCGAATACATATCCACGAATGAGAATCGCCCATTCCAATACAAATGCAGCAATGAGAAAGTTAAATGACACTGAAGAAAATGAATACCGACGAAGAAATGTCATGAGAAATCCAAAACCAATAAACATCATCACGTGAACATCTTGGAAAAATGGATAATAAAATTCGACTATTCCATTTTCATATGCATTTCCTGATGATCGAGTGTTTCCAGTGGAATTTATTGAATGATCTTCAATTAATCCATATTCACTATGAACACCATATAAAATTATAAAGATACTTTGAAAAAAGAGTAAACCTATAGGAAACATATACTGTTTCGAATAGGTTTTAACATAATCCATAAATTCATCGAAATCAACCATCTTGTCGCAATAATAAAAAACGAAATCTATGAAAATATTATCGAAATATTCGCATTATATATATATATACGAAGGTGTGTGCAAACACTCCTGCGCATTTCTCTCTCTCTCTCTCTTTCCGTCTCGCTATTTGTTGTTTTTTTTCGATAATTTGAAATGATTGACAATATGATATCGTTGAGTGACTAGATATTTTGTTCGTTTTTTATGATTCAAGGATTATTTTGTTGATAATCATGATACGATAGAGAGAGAGAAATATTGCTTATCGAACAAATCTAATTATCGAAGTGTCATCAAAGCATTGTTTTTTATTACTCTCCTATTTTCAACAAGACTCATTAATCAACTCATTCTTCTTATTTTCAAAGCAAATTCATCGATTTATTATTTCATTTGAACAAAATAATTCTTCTACTTCTTCGGTTTTTTTTTGTTTTTTTTTCTCGTGAGTACAAAACAAAATCCCTTTTGAGGGCAAATCAAATCATAATCAACGAACATCAAAAACAATTCGCAAACAGGTGATTTACCCTAGATTATCTCTTTCAACCATTGAAACTAAAAAACATTCGAGTCTTTTCTTTGATTTAGGTCAACGCACAAAAAAAAACACATTGAAATATCTATTCAATTGATTAGGAGTCGATTCAAAATAAATATTTGTTTATTTCGTTTTCTGTTGAAAAGCAAAAGTTTAGTGTTCCGGTTCAGGTCGATTCTTGGCTACAAACATAAGTCCATAAATGACTAATGCACAAATACTAAATTGTAGAGCAATAATTTCCAATCCCACACACCAAGAGACTCGAACTTTATAGGTATTCTTTGATTGTTGTTCAAGATATTCTTGCCAAATGGTTGATAGAGTATCTAAACACAAAATCAAATCAATTTTCTATTGAATTCAATCGAATGAATGAACCATTTCGATACGAATTAGCAATTAAATCCGAATGAAAAATTAATTGATTGAGATCTTGTCTTAAGAATGCACCCGTAATAGCCAAAGCCACAATGATAAATAAAATCGTCAAGGATAAAAGAATAAAACTCATTGGTAAAAACCATTTTAAAATATAATCATATCGCATTGCAGAGATTATATGAGAAAACATGACCATCACAGCAAGACACAATGCAGCTAAGAATGTCATCGATAGAACGACTTTCGAACGAACACTTTGACTAAAATATCAATTGACTTTCAAAAAAAAAAGAATATTTCGAAATCTCATCGATTTACTCGCATTTGCAATATTGCGGATTGAAACGACGAATTGAACATGTAATATGTGGCGAACTAACAGCGGCTACTAAACATTCCGACGAATATTCAATTTTTTTGGCAACGATGTATTCATTTGGAATACAAATTTCCGTTAAAAAACTATTTTGATATTCAGTTAAATTAGCTTCATTTTCTTCGAGGAATGCCGATGCAACATTGGCTTGATAACAACGTCGAGTTAATGAAGAAAACCAACCTTGTAAAATTTGACTTTGATTACAATTTATACATTCATGAAAAATCCAACGATTGAATGACATCGCAAGAATATGGAACATAAAACTGATTGTAACCGTGAGAAATGCGAGACCTCCTAAACGATGTAGACGTTTCATTTTCGTTTTCGTTTTCTTGTTTGTGCCGATTATTTGACGAGCTACGTATCAAAATAGAAACTAATCATGCGCGTCGAATGATTTGTCTTTAACCAATCAATTTATTTCGAAGGGGAAGAAAAACGAAGAACGTAAGCAAAAAAATTAAGTTCGAAATTTGTTTTTCAGCTGTTGAAAATGTTTTTGAAAAAGAGTTCGTTGATGTTGATCACGTTGTTCCAATTGAATGGCTTGTTCAATATGTTGAAATGCATTCAATCGATCGTTTAATTTATCATAAACAATTGACAATGAAAAATGAAGTTGACTTAATCGAGGAATTTCATTGATCGACAAACATTTCAATGCTTTGTCATCGTATTTCGTTTGAGAAACGAACAGATTTCGATGGGTTTTACTTGGATTCGAATTCGAATTGACATTCGAATAGAAACGAAGACATTTACTTAAATGATAAACACATTTGTGATATTTGTTTTGCTTGAGATAGAGTAAAGCGAGATAATTATGAATATTAATTAAATTGAAATAATTGATATATTGAAATGAATAATCAATATCAAGAATTCGTTTCAAATAATCGATTGCTAAATGAATTTCATTTTTTAAAATAAATAAATGAGAAATATTTAAATAAAGATTTCTCAATTGACAATTGGTTGGCAAATAAAATAATAAGAAGATTTCTAATGAACTCAAATAATGTTCGAGAGCACGATCATAATCGTTTAAACCTTCTTTACAAATATTTCCTAATTGATAATGTAAATAACCATTTTCTTTGTTCGAAATATTTTCATCAAGTTCATTCGACATTTGCAGATAAATTCGTGTTGCTTCTTCGATATCATCTAAAGTAGATGGGCAACTATTTTCTTTTTGAATTGAAACTATTGTTGTTTGTTCATCTTCGGTTGTTTGATTTGTCGATGAGATTTGATTCTTTGTTGATAGATATTCATTGAATCGACATCTAGATTTTCAGAACAAGAAAAAGCCCCGATAAATTCGAAATCAAATTGAAATACAAACGTTTGACAAGGTCGTCCGCCTTCAACATTAACAATCGCAAATGAAGCTGATTTACTTCCAAGGGGAATATTTAATTTATGTTTGTATTCACAACAAACAGATATTCTTGAATCAATCATTCCATCGACATACAATGTCAATGCAAATGGAAACGAATTTTGTCGACGAGATTTAAATGTAAATTCGTCTAAAGAAAACAAATTTCATTTTTACGAATTAACAAGAACAAAAAAATGAACCATTTGGTTTTAAATTATTTTTAAAAACGCAAATATTTTGTGCTCCACAATGTTGTTGTAGAATCATAATTTCTGACGGATGATTGGCTAAATAAACCATTGTTATTTCAATGAAATCTTTGTTCTTTTCATTGGAATGAACATTCGATGATTTCGGTCGAGTTTTATTTCGTGATGATTGACGACTTTTTAAACGTCTTGATTCCTTTTTCGGTGTGACCTGCGGCAATGGAAATTCGAAATAATCTGCTTGATCCAATGAAATTAAATCTTTTCGAGAGAATGTTTTTGGTTTTGGTTTTGAATCCTAAGGAAAATTCAACTAAAACAATTTGAATTCATTCAAAGAAATTTCACTCGAATATTTTCAACAGAAATTAATTTTTTTGTTAATTCGAATTGATTTTTTAAATTAGCTTCTCTTGTTTTTTCCAATTGAATAATTCTAAACGAACGGATTGATAACTAAATGAATGAAATGAAACACTTGAAGAACTTTTCAGCAATTCCTTGAGATAACATCGCTCGAATTTGTCGTTGCTTTTGACGTTGTTGAACATTCAATTGAAATTCTTTTTCAGGAACAATTTCTCCGTGACGATTTATCTTCATAGAATTTACATTTTTCAATTCAAAGACAAACGAGAAGAAAAACGTACGAATCCTATTTTTTTGAGATGTTTTTGAACATTTTTATTTTGAAAATATGTTTGTAAATTTGGATCATGTAAACTATCGTAAAACCTTTCGTTTCAAGACAAGACAAAAAAAAGCGTTTTTTTTTTCTTTGAAATATCTTAGATTAACAAAGTAAACTTACATGGTGTCAGTCATGATTTATCTGCCCTGACAAATTCGTTTTTTTTTACTTTTCTCAGCTTAACAATGTTCTTCATTGATTCTCTCTTTTGTTCGTTTGTGTTTCTTTTTCGTCGACTCTTATGTTACCAAACAACTAACAAAAGAAAAACAACAAACCTGATTTTAAGAATAAATTATGTTCTACAAAAAAAAAAAACGAACTACTTTTCTCTCTTATCTAAATTACTTTTGTCAACATCAGAACAATTTTACATTCTCTTAACACTTTTTTTTTAAATTGAAATCAATGTCACCGATTATTCTCGCGTTTTTTGTTTCATTTGAAATAATTTATTGAAAATGAGAGAGAAAACACAAAAAAGTTTAATTAAGCGAATTGAGATCATTGTTAATCGGTAAACTGGGTCTTGATTGCCGACGATAGGGAAAATTAGCAGCAATCATTTGCGGATCTTCTTTAGCAAATGAAACAGTTTGACCTTGAAGAAAAAAATCCGGAGAAATTCGAATTGAAATTTCCATTTGACCTTTCGATTGAAGAAAATCTCGTTTAAAAAATGGATTATCAGTTAAATTATGTTTTTGTTGTTTTTCGTATTGTTCACAATCGAAGAATTCGATTTGATTATTTTCAATGACAATTATTTTTCCTCGTTGTAAATCTTCATTACCGATTTCAATTCGAATTTGTTTGTTTTCGTTAAAAACATTTCGAATCTGTTCATTATTTAATCGATTTCCTTTTGCTACTCGAATTGTTTTTCCTTGATTTAAGATTTGCGGAGACAAGATAAATACAATTTGAATTAATTCTTCAAAAGAAAAGAAAACAAAAAAAAGACACTAAGAAGAGAAAATGTTGTTGATCATACGAGTTGGATCGATGTCTGATACAAGTTGATGATATGCTGTAATTGATTGACTTCGTTGTTGTCGTTGAGTATCCGTTAAACAAAGATTATGAACATGTTTTATGAATTGAGATGGTTTCGATAGATGATATCCATCCAAAACAATTTCCGAATAACTTTCAATTGATAAAGTTTTTCCATTGTCAACATATTCACTTGGAATATCGAGAAGAATATCATTTACAAACGAATCTAATTGAATTCAATTCTTAATTATTAAAGAGAAAACAAAAGAAACGAACTCTTTCTTGGCGATGACATTTGTTGGGCTTGTTCTATCAATGAGAGGAAGAAGAAAAGATGGTCTCATTGTATTTGACAGATATTTATGTAGTTTTTTTGTTGTTATTTATGTAGGAAGATCATTCATACAGAATTATTCTCGTCAATCCATTAAAGAGATATGACTTTCACAAGCAACAAACATTTGTTTATCTTATTAATTTACGTCGAAAAAAAAAGAAAGATCTCATTGAGTGTTGAAAGCTACTTTTTGGAGGTTAAATATCAATTGAAGCTTGTCAAATGTCTAACAAAGCCCCATCAATCAATATTCTTAACTTATCTTTCGGCAGAATACTCTGTCAATGATGATTAACTCGAAGACTTTCATTGAAAACGATTGTCTTTCACAGAGAATTCGTGTTCTGTAGGTGCATAAGAAGTACTGGATGCGAATTCACCTTGCTTCGTCATTATTTGTGTAAATAGGCGTGTATATTTAGTTGTGTTGTTTAAAGATAAAAGAAAAAAGAAACAAATATCTCTGGTTGGTCGGGATTCTGTTGTTTGGAGAAAAACAAGACAAAGATGTTGAGTAGTAGTGCGAACAATCGAATGTTAATCATCACGTCGGATGAAAATCTAATCGAAGAAGTTTCCGTCAGACGATCCTGTTCAACTCAAATGATTGATTTAAATGGAAAGCAAATGAATAATTCAATGGATTTACAATTTCTTACGCAATTCTCTCAATTTGTAACTACTCAATTTTGTTTTGAATTGAAATTTGAAAAGTGAACTCGTTTAGACAAATGCCAATGATCAAATGTATAAACGAGCTCTCGACAGTCCACAACCGAATCGATTGAAAATGTTGAAAAATCATCGAAAGAATTTGAATGTCAATTGTATGATTTGCGGAGATCGAGCCATTGGTTTTAATTATGATGTGTTGACATGTGCGTCATGCAAAGCTTTCTTTCGTCGAAATGCTCAATATAATCCAGTTAGTTTTTCGATAAATCTTGTTTTTTTTCTTTGAAATGATTTGTTTTTGTTCTATTGAAGACAAAAGTTCGATGTTTAAGCGGAGAAAACAATTGTTCAATAAATACGAATGTTATTCGTAAATGTCAACGATGTCGTTTAGTTAAATGTTTTTCGATGGGAATGAGAAAAGATTTTATTCTCAGTGAAGAAGAAAAACAACGACGACGAGAACGAATCGAATTAAATCGACAGTTGTCCGCCGATTATCAATCAACTTTACCAATAAATCATCAAGTTCCATTGATTGAAAACGAAAGAAAAGAATTATCGATTGAAGATTGGTTAACTATTGAAACTATTCGTTCGAATTATTTGTTAATCTTTGAAAATCGACCCAATGCTGATCATTTATTCGAAAGTCCTGATCGTGCATCAGCATTGATCAATTGGTCACAATTTGCAAGCGAACGAGCTATGAAATTAATTGAATTTCTTCGGCAAATCGATCTATTCGAACATTTAAATCCCAACGATAAATTTATTTTAATAAAATATAATTTATTATTTTTATATTTTATTCAAAAAAGTCACAATTATGATCCGTTGACACGAACATTTGGAAATCGACAGTTGATCAACAATGAAGATATATTAAAACGTCGTCAATTTTGGCAATTAATCTATGGAGCAAGTGGCATTCGAGAATATTTCAAAAGTTTAATTCATTCATTTACAACTGCCACTGAAAATGACTCGAAATTGATTTATTTAATTATGCTGATTCTAATATTTTCGAAAGGTTTATCAATGAACGAACATGAACCAATTTTAAATGAGACTTTCAATGTTTTCAAAAGTCAATGTTTTTATGTGGAATTAATTTGGAATTATTTAGTTTCGAAAAATGGAGAAATCAAAGCAATTAAACAATTTATTGAAATTATTCAACAAATTCATCGAATTCAATCTTATTCAATTCATTTTAGAAATTATCTTCAAACAACAATACCAACAAAAAAAACTCTTGAACATTTTGCACCTCTAATGCAATCGGTTCTAGATATTTCCTAACTTTTTCCTCTCTTTTTTTCCATGGACAAATAAACAAATATTTCGTTTTTTTTTCCTGTCGAAAGCAAAAATATGTGCGATGTTCCAGTTGACTGCATAAATCATTAAGTGTGAGTGAGACAGAAAGGAAGTGCAAATAACCATGAATATTAATTAAAAGCTGTTTCTTTTTTCTTTTGATTTTTTTCAAAATAAAATTGACATTGAAAACAATAAATTCAATGGCCAGACCATTTGTTCGAGAAAAGAATTATCCGATTCTTCGGTAAATGATTTTGATTGATCATTTTCTTTTTAATTTTAAAACGAATAAAAAAAAACTGTTTAGTTATTATGGTATTCGAGTGTTTTCATCTGAAAATGATCGAGAAAAACTTCAAGCAAATAAAAGTCTTGGTCGTTTATTAATATTTCTTGGTTTGAGTTTAATTATTATTTGTGCGATTGATTTAAGTAAAATTTCGAATACAAAAACAAATAGCGAACAATCGATTTGGCCAAGTTCAGGAAGAGGAATTTGGATTGGTTTATTTCTTATTTCAATTGGAGTTTTTACTTTGATTGCCGTTAAAGAAGAAACAATTGCAGCTTTTTATATTCTTTTACCTTATTCGATTTTTGGAATTATTTTTTGTTTATTTGGTCTCATAACAACAATTGATGTTTTACAAAGATTTACAAAAGATCCCAAGAAAAGTAAACAAGCATATCGAACAAAAGAAGAAGGAATTGAATTTGCATTGAGTGGATTATTAATTGGAATATTTACATTAGCTTTTCTCTTTTTATCCTGTCTATCGTGTATGATCTGTTGGACAATTCCAAATTTTTGTAAAAAACAACGTTTCTATAAACTTCAAGATAATACAGACATTATTTATAATCCAAATCTTGAACTACCTCCTAGTCCTTTTATGGCAAATCAACGCTTTTATTCTTCACAACGTCAAATTTATCGATATCGTTTGTAAACATAGGTTTTTTTTTAAATTTTAAACTAAATAAAGTCGAAAGAGAGAACGAGAAAGAGGGACAAATAAAATAAAAGTGAAATGATCAATGTTAATTGTTGAGTTGTTCTAAAGTTTGTTGAATTTGGTTAAAATTCGGAATATTTCCAGCATCTTCGAGTATTTCAGCATATTGAATTGTTCCTTGTTTATCGACAACAAAAGCACTACGTTTAGTAACACCTTTGAGACCAAAGACAGGAAATTGTTCATAAAGTGAATCGTATTGTTTGGAAACATCTTTATTAAAATCCGATAATAAATCAAATGGAAGTTTCTGTTCTTCACGAAATTTGCCTAAAGTAAATAATGAATCAACTGAAATGGCAACAACAGTTGCATTTAATTGTTGATATTTAGCAATATCATCACGAGTTGAACACAATTCTTTTGTACAAACACTTGTGAATGCTAATGGAAAAAATAAAATAACCACATTTGATTTTGATGTTAAATCTTTTAATGAAACTTCTTGTTTTTCAGTATTATAGAGAGTAAATTCAGGAGCTTTCGAACCGACTGAAACGACCATTTTCTCTGCAAGTCTGAAGAAGAAAAAAACAAACTAATAATAATGATCGATGTATGTTTTGTTTTTTTCTCTCGTGGTAATCATCATAGAGGAGCAGAAAAGCAATAATGTCTGTTCGTTCGTTTTATTTGTAAAGAAAAAGAAGAAAAATAAAAAGAAAATGTGCTTCGTCATTATATGTCGAAGAATATTTGTAATTTTAAATTTTGTTTTGTTGTTGTAAACTCTCATAACTTGGTGGTGGTGGTGGTGGTTGATTAAAATCATTGGATTGATCTGAAAATAGTTTTCGTCGAATAAAATTACAGACATCTGTAATCTGATTATCATCCATTGTTAAACCAACTTGAATCCATTGATTGATATCTAATAGAATATAATATTTTCGTCCTAGACGTTTCCAATCGCAATGCCACCAAACCGGTGTCAAAGCCATTCCCCATAATTTATAATCAAATATACTCATTTCATCCATTGAACGTAATTCACATGAACGAATGTCGCTATAACGAATCTTTTTACTTCCATATGGAAAATAATATAAATTTATCGATAAATAATCATCGTAACATTTAACATAATCATTTGAAATTATTGGAATATTATTTTTTTGTTTCTTTTCTGACATTGTGTTTCGACAAATGAATATAAATTAACTCAACTAGAAGCTTGTTTTTTATTCTCTATCTAATCTTTATACAGGCTTCTTATCGTGACTCATGCAAACTGCGTCATTTCATTTTTATGTCAAAGAGATTATTTTCAATTACAAAATAAATATTTGAATAATCTCAAACGTTGTTGAACTTCTATTACCTAAATTTCTAGTACATCTAAATAGATGTAAAATTAAACAAGACTATGCTGCAATGTTCGTCATGTAATTGCACAGTAATTGGCAAATATTTCCATTGATATCTATATAAAAATGATGTAAACGAAAAAGAGAAAGAAATGAGATCGAATGTCGCGTCAACTAAAACAACGTTTAGCAATGGAAGCACGACAGATGGCAAATGAAGATTCATTTGTTAGTCTTGTGATTTTATTTGAGAAAGATATTGAACAATGTTCACAAAATGAATTCATTGAAATTTTATCAAATCTCGAACAAATTATGGAGAAAAAATCAGTCGAACAACGTCCGATCTATATCGAACAAGTTTATAAACGAATCTTACAAATTTTATCGAAAAAAATTTCAATCGACGAAAATTTAATCAATAAAATTATAAAAGAATATTCAAATTATTTTCCATTGAAATCAATTTTAACATTCGATGATTTAAAAGAATTTAATTTAGAAATGGAACGTCGTTCATTAGTAATTCATTTTGATTTGAGTGGATCAATGAAAGTTCCAGATTTTCCTTCATTAGTTCAAAATATAATCAATCTTTCGACTAAATTTCATAGTCAAGGCATTGAAACTTATTTTTCTTTATTCGGTGGAAAAACTCAAGAAACAATTCATAATCACATTTCCAATCGTTTATTAACATTAAATGAATTTATTCATGGCAATTTTCAACCATCAGGTGGAACTGCATTTTGTCCATCTTTTGAACGAACAAAAACTCTTTCATTTCCTTACGATGCAATCATCATATCTGATGGAGAATTTACAGATAATATCGCTCAATTAACATTTCAAGATAAATGTCAAACTGTTTTTTTTGTTGCTCCTCCTTGGTCTCCGAGAGGTGTCGAACAAAAACATGCTGCAGCTATATCTTCATGTGTTCATTCGAATGTCACTTATATTGGAATCAATTCAATTGATTATTCGCGACTCTATGAAATCATTGATCAATATTTAAGTGAACATCATTCATTTGTTAGTTTAAATCAATTTACTTCCATTGGAAATTCAATTCTTCCAAATATTCTTCTTGCTCCAACTCAATTTATTCAATTATTTCAAAATCAACAATTTCAAAATGAAAATATTTTACAATTATTCGTTAAGAAATTATTAAATCTCTTTCGATATCTCGAAGAAACAGCGAAATTAAATTTTCAACGATGTTTACAAAGTCGAGAATTTCAAAGTTTAATGTCTCTACTTGTTCCATTAACAAAACTATCTTATGCTCATTTGGAAACAAGTTTAGCTTATCAACAATTATATGGATATCTTTCCAAATTGTTAACTTCATTTGCACATGAAAAACAAAAATTATTTGAAAAATTAAATGGAAATGATAAATTAAAATCAGAAATGAATAAATTCTGGGAAAATGCAATGAATTTCAATGAACGATCATTGATTATCGAGAAAAACAACCAACAATACGGATCATCCATTGCTTATTTAAATGTTCGAGTTGAAAATTTCGATTGTACAATTGAACAATTATCTGAAGCATTACAACAAATCAAAACAATTCATGCACCTGAAAATCTCGATCTTTTATCGTTGATTCTTGATATTTTATCATCTTGTCAATTATCTCAGCATGCAACTCATTCACAAGAACATTTAAATATTCCAATTTGGAAAACATCCGATGGAAATATTGATCTTTTATCTCTTTTACGTTTTCTTCCGAATTGTCTTCGACAATATCAATCGTTTCAAAATATGTCCCTATTAGATAACGAATGGACTTTTCAACCATTAGTAGCAACACGATTAGCTTGGATCATCGATGCATCAAATCGAACATTTCCTGATTTTATTACAAATGCTTTACCATCTTTAGTTAAGCATAATCAAATTTTAACTGATTTAAATCTTGATGAAAATCGAACATCATTTTGGATGAAAATTCTTCGTCAATTGTCAACTAAAATCAATCTTTCACAAGAAATTCTTCAAACAATTGAACAAATCTTAACAGTTTATTCGATCAAAGGTTTTCTTCTTCGATTAACCGATCATTCAGTTTCATATGAAAAACAAATCTATGAAAATGTTCTTCCATTTATTGACACAAATCATCCCAAAGCTTGGTGTATTTTCATTGATCAAAATGGCAATCGACTTAACTGTTCAACGGGTCAAATTATTGAATCAACTTCACTTATTACAGATCCTCAGGAAATCGAGCGATACTATTGGAGAAATGTGTCGATGCATGGAAGTCTTGTTCGACCAAGATATTTAACTTTACAAGAATATCCTCAATTACCTCAAGGTGCTATTGAACTCTATCGAACTGCAAAGAAAAAAGATACGGATATTCTACGTGAACAATTAAATTACGATCAAAGTTTATCATTGGATCAAATCAATGCTCATATTTATACAATTCGTAATCGAGTTAAATCGATTCCACTTGTTCTTTGGGGATCATCAACTGAACAAATTGTTAATCAAACCAAAACAGCTTGTCTCAATGCAACAATACCAACAGAAACTGTTTTTATTAATATTAATCGATCAATTGCAATTGATTATTTAATTTCACATTGTCAAAATCGATTTGTTGCTGGAGCATTACGAGGATTTGTTGATTATACAAGAGTTTCTCGAGAACAATCATCGATGGGTATCAATGAAATTGATTATGCTATTCAATCAGGAATCAATACAACAACAGATTTACCAACATTTGATACAACACATTTTCAACATTTGAATAAATCAGTTGTCAAAGAATATTTTGAAAAATTAGAAAAAGATTTGAATCGATCATTACAATCAATTAGAAATCCACCACAATTTCAAAGTTTATCTTCGTTATACAAACAATTTCAATCGAATCAAATGTCAACAGATCAAATCTTAGGAATGAATCATTTATTAGAAATTCCACAAAAACAAAAAGAAGACAAACCAATTCTCGATCAACAATTATTTACTTGTCCAATTACTCTCGATATTATGGATAATCCAGCAGTAACAACACCATGTGGACATATGTTCGAAATGGAAGCGATCACTTCGTATACAAACAATACTTCCAATGCATGTCCTATTTGTAGAACAACAATTACAAATATTACACAAAGTTATGCGTTTAAAAATGTTATTCAAGCTTGGATAGCACAACAGAAAGATTGAAATTCTACTAGCATTTTCTTTTTTTTTCGTTGTTTAATCAAGAACTTTTATTTATTGATAATAAAACAATCAAT
>ERZ778019.2724-NODE-2724-length-15524-cov-13.276488_pt1 | contig 15524 bp, 13 predicted proteins | sample MGYA00375749_ERZ778019 | MGnify/ENA primary metagenome ERZ778019 (study PRJEB29350, sample SAMN05389821) | bioreactor metagenome | isolation source: Ammonium sulfate bioreactor | place: South Africa: University of Cape Town | collected 2014-03-17 ... | reverse complement strand
GGGGTGCATTTTGAGCAGCTTCAACATGATCCCCTTGTTGTTGTTGTTGTTGTTGAGCATTATCTGCCAATGGTGGTTGTGGAACATTTTGTCCAACTTGTTGTTGTTGTTCTTGATTACCGACTGTCGTAGTCGTTTCCTTATTTATACCAAATGCATTGAGAACTTTATCTTTGGTATCGTAAGCAGCTGCGACCATTTGTGCTTTAATTTCTTTGGATGAATTATTTGTTGGATCTTGAAATAAAGAAGCGATACTTCGCGTAGTAAAATTTTGAGCTTCAAGTGGACGATAACGTTGAGGTGGAATAGCGAAGGAAATGTTTGGTTCATTAGCTGCAGGTGCTTGATTACCTTGTGCTCTGAAAACAAACAAAACAACAAGTTTGAAATGAAAATTGATTATTTAAAAGTTTTACGCTGGATTAGCTTTCGATGTTTCTAATTCTTTCTTCAATTGATCGATTTCTTTTTGTAAAGTTTCTAAATATTTCCGAAATTAGATTTCTCTCGAATCAAAATCGTCTTCTACCTTTTTGTTCATTTAATTCTTGTTGTAATTTTTCAATGAGAGAGTTTTTCGAGGCAAGTGTGTCACTTTGTGATTTGTATTCTTTCTAAAAAAAATATTTTCGATGAATTGCAAAAACAAAAATGCTCGACAATCAAAATGAATTTACTATTTGTTCATCAGCTACTTTCTTATCTGAATTTAAACTCTGTAATTCTGCGAGTTTTTCATTCAATTTCGTATTTAAATCATTGATTTCTGAATCTTTCTTTTCCATTTGTTTTTGAATAGTTAACTTCTCTTCTTCGAGTTCACGTTGACGTGTTAGAAGATTTTCATATTTTTTGTCTGCATCGCTGTTTTTCAGAGTTAACTAAAAGCCAAAAAAAGCGTCAAGGTTAAATATTCATTTCGAAAATGAGCCTACCGATCGAATACGTTCTTCAAATTGATCTAAAGACGTTCGAAGTTCGGTATTTTTCGATGAACATGACATGTAAAAAACGCCGAGAAGAAACATAATAATAACCAAACCAACAACAATAAAGCTCGGCGTTCGACCAGACATTTTTATCAATCGAGAAACTTGTTCAGAACTTCTGTCGAATGAGTTTAATCTGAAGACAAAAAAAAACATAACGAATCAATATTTCTTATGTTCTCGATTTCGAATACGAAATAAGAAACTAAAACGAAGGAAATTATTTTTCGTTACACGTACTTTTCATAGTCCAGATTCATGGTTCGTTTGCAGTCGACAAAAAAACGTAACTGGAGACTAATGCAATGCGAATCGAAAAATGTTTTTACGTTCCCTGTTGCCTTCTTCTTTCTTTTTCTTTTTCTTTCTGTCACATCTGTTCCTTCGGATTGATAAATCAGAACGAAAAAAAAAAACGTCTATCGTCATTACTCAATACTTAACAGTCGTGTTTAGAATTCTATGAATACGAACTTAATCTCAATGAAAAAATCAAATTAAAAAAAAAGAAAGACGCTCTCTAGTTTATTCATAATCATATGTTTTGCTTTTTCTCGATACTCATTGATTCAAGTAATGATTTGAAATCTTTTCGTCGTTGAGTAACGTAATTCGATGTAATTGTTCGTTGAATTTCATTGATAAATTCGTCGAAAAATTCCTTTTCATTCGATTGTTTATCGGCATTTTCATCGAAGAATCGACAGAATTCTTCAGCAAACACGATCAAATATAATCCACAATCGAACGCATTTTTCTGTTGAGGACAACGACTATTTATCAATTCAATTGTTTCATGAAAATAAACTCGAAATTTGCCTTGAATTTCTCGAGCTGTCCGATCATTTCCTGATGACATCGAATCGAAATGATACAAACGTTTGTCTGAAGAAAAGTTCGTTTCATTTCTTTCTTTCTATGAAATCGTATGTATTACTTTGAATTGAGAGTATTAGTAAAGACCAATGTGTACCACCGAATACTGTCACTTGTTTATTATCGTTTATTGGTAGAAAAAGAAAACGTTTGTTAGTAAATTCGATTGATTGAAGGAGTTGTTCAGCAAATGAATCGTCAGTCATTTTTAATAATTGTACAACAGGTGGCGAAACGAATGCAAATATTTGATCATGATTTTTGGTAAATTTTGAGTCGTATTGCAAATATTCGAATGCAAACGTTATTATACTATCATCGAGCCAATTAGAATTATCAAGAGTTTTTAAATTTGATGAACGTACAATTGAATCATGATAACTGACAAGAATAGGATCGGATGCCAACGATGACATTGTCAATGAAACATAAAACAAAACAAATAATATGTAGAATTCATTGATTCGAAGAAGATATGCAGCTGCATACGCTGGCAAATATGCTTGAGTTTCGATAGATGGAGCAAAATATCGACCCAGTATGTACGCTTTTATCAATCTTAGCGATAAACAAAGATAAAAAACCGTGCGTAGGCTATTTGTTCCCTCATAATTTGATAGAACCTTGAAAAATTCTTTGTACTTGTCTTTTAAATACACAATACTAGATTACGAAAAAAACTTAGAACAGATAGCAAAGCTCTCTCCTCCTTTCTATCTTTCCATATGTGTATATAAACGTCGACATACACCGCATTTTTCGTTGTTGTTATTACAGTAAAAAATGGTTAATAGTCATTTCATTGTTGCTGTGCTTCTTGTTTCGTTTACGTGCACGACGAGTATCCATTCAATTTGGATTGGTAATGTCGGATTTCAAAATCGAACATGGGCTCAAGCTATTAGTCTTGCCAAAGATTTTGTTTCTAAACTAACACTCGAAGAAAAATGCAATATGACCGGTGGTGTTGCCGGTGGTTGTGTTGGCAATGTACTTCCTATACCTCGTCTTAATTTCAATGGCATGTGCTATCAAGATTCGCCATCAGGTGTTGGCGATCGAGTTGCACATTCGACAGCATTCTCAGCTGGTATTCATATTGCAGCAACATGGGATCGAAATCTTGGTTATCAACGTGCTGCTGCGATTGGCCGAGAATTTCGAGGTAAAGGTGTTCATTTCGCCTTGGGTCCAATGATGAATATGGATCGAAATGCTCGACACGGCCGTGATTGGGAAGGTTTCGGTGCTGATCCATATCTTTCAGGTGAAAATGCATTTGCTTATGTTCAAGGTGTTCAAGATCAAGGTGTTGTTGCGACAGCTAAACATTATATTTGTAATGAACAAGAAACGAATCGTAATCCCGGTTTCTTAGCTCGAGAGAATCGAGTCAATCCAAATGCTCGCATTGCTTATTCAGCGAATCTGGATGATAAAACAATGCATGAAATCTATTTGTGGCCGTTTGCATCGAGTGTTGCTGCTGGTCTTGGTTCAATTATGTGTTCGTACAATCAAGTCAATGGCACACCAGCTTGTCAAAATGATAAGACATTGAATGGACTTCTTAAAGGTGAATTACAATTTCCAGGCAATGTTATGTCCGATTGGGGTGCAACGAAATCTGGCGTCGAATCTGCTCTCGGTGGTTTAGATATTGATATGCCACGAGGTGGTGATTTTCTTGGCAGTGCAATTCTACCAGCTGTTAAAAATGGTTCAGTGTCTGAATCAAGAATAACTGATATGATCATTCGTAACATGGCACCTTTCTATCTTCTCGGACAAGATGAAGGCTTTCCACAACTTGATTTAGATCGAGATGCTTCAGGAAATAATTATATTGTCAATCGTGAAGTAGCTGCTGCTGGCATGATCCTATTGAAAAATACAAATAATGCTTTACCAATCAATCCAAGTACAGATAATATGGTCTATGTTTATGGCGGTGCTGCAGGTCAATCCGATGAAGGCTATCGTTCGGGATCATCACAACAGCATATTGGCGCATTGTACCAAGGTGGTGGCTCAGGTTTTGTTGATCCAGCATATGGTATCGATCCACTTAGTTCGCTTATGCATAAAAGTCGAGATAACCATGTACAAATTCGATATGTTACCAATCAAAATGATTTTGGTGCAATTAACAGTTCGTTTCATGATCGTGGTTTCACTGGTGCTAAATGTCTTGTTTTTATTAGTGCTTTCTCTTCAGAAGGTGCTGATAGACATGATCTTTATTCATTAGATGGTGGTGAAAATCTCGTACAAATTGTTGCTGCCAATTGTCCAAAGACAATCGTTATTGTCAATAGTGTTGCTCAACTTAATCTAGAACCTTGGATCGATCATCCAAATGTGGTTGGTGTCCTTTGGTCAGGTATGCCAGGTCAAGAATATGGTCCAGCTCTTGCTGATATTCTCTTTGGTGATTACAATCCCGGTGGTAAACTTGTCTTTACATTAGCTAAAAAAGATACCGACTTCGGTACTGATATTAGTACGACTATGGTGTCAGAATATACCGAAGGTGTATTCTTGGATTATCGTCATTTCGAACAAAAGGATATTACACCACGATATTATTTTGGATTCGGTTTATCATACACAACGTTTACATTTAGTCAACTCGATATTTCAAAATCGAACAATGAAAATAAACAATCGGCTTCAGCACAATATCGACAAACTCGTACGAGATCCTATTCTAATTTTGGCAGTTCAGGTCTATACGATCCAGTATATGAAATTAAATTTACTCTTACCAATACTGGTAAAGTCAATGGTTCAGAAGTTCCTCAATTATATCTTGGTTTTCCTGCTGAAGCACAACAACCACGAAAAGTCTTACGTGGTTTTGATCGTGTGTATTTAGGTCCTGGCCAATCGAAACAAGTCTCTCTTGTCTTAACCCAAAAAGATATTTCGTACTGGAATGTTGTCAAACAACAATGGATAGTAGCACCGGGTGATTATACAGTATGGATTTCAACTTCAGCAAACAATGCCGATGTTAAACTTCAAAGTTCTTTTCATGAATAAATATTAGCATTTCTTTTCGAAAAAATAAAATTATCACTATCGTACTCACTTCTAAGGTGAAACTGATAATAATTATATATATATCAATACGAAAAGAAAACCCAAAATGATTGTGTCATGGGTTTTTTCCGTAACGATAGAAATATTGCAACTTTTTGAGCTTAGCTAATCTTTTCGGCATCAGATGTAAATCATGTTATTTTGCAATCATGTAACTGGTAATCCCGCCCACGTCGACTCTCAAACATGCGGAATGTCTTGTATGGATTATTTATGGTTTTTTTCCTTTTAAAAGCATTATTGTCATATACTACTATGTGTTCTGTTCTACTTTGCATTGCTCTTTCTGGTCTCAATGTCTTCACTCGAATTCGAATAAACATTGGAAAATGTACTTCAGGATTGAATCAAAGTGATGCACTCATACAGTTACTGACTCAAGAAATTCGAAGTCTCATTGTATTTACTGTGATAAATATCCAATATCCGATTCTATTTCTTCATAGTAACACGTATAATTTCCGTTTTATTGGAAAACAATTTTTTCTTGGCAAAATTTTTAATTTGCAACTCAATTAAAAAGTTTCATTGTTTGATTTCGATCTTAAAATGGAAATGAAGCGACTAAGTTACAAATACTTTCTCTATTATGATTAAACAATTAATCGAATAAAAAACTAATTGAATTTAACAAAACTTGGTTCGGAATATTACACATTATAGATGTCTTCAGATTATTGTTGAATTTTTCTTTCAGTTCAGATCACATGTCTTCTATCTATTTAGGACGGACGTACGTTTCTCGCTTGTATTGGCTTATATCTCTAGAACTATACAAAGAAAAATAGACCGTTAGATCGTCTATCCAGTGAATCGACAGATATATTTATCTAAAAACATTTCGAATTCACACGACCAGTAAGTAAGATACGTGACTTGTCGTCGAAGTTTTTTTCTCAATGATTTCTTTTTTTTTCTAGTGTCGCTTTACTACAGTCAGCCAAGTCTTATCCTGCCTGAAATCGATAGCGATCCAGCTATTATAAAAGTAATTCATGATGGTGAAAAATTAGAACGAGAAACTTATCGTAAAGAATTAATGAAATTATTAAAAATTCAACCATCGCCTTCGACAGAATTCAATGAAACAACGAATTCTATTCTCGATCATCAAATCAATCCAACAAGTCCAGGAACAAGTCAAATCTGGACTAAACGAACTGTACCCGTAACACCGAATTCAAATTTCCGTCATCGACAACATTATCGTTCAGCATATCATCAACGTTCATTGAATAGCAGTGGAGACAGTTCGATAAATCGTAGTTTAATCGAAAGTCCACGAAGTGGAAATACAAGTTTTATGAAATCGACACGATCGGAAACGAATCTTTCATCACCATTATCATCGAATAATAAAACAAGTCCAATGCAAAACAATCGTAATATTTCATTGACACCATCAGGTACTCTCATTGTTGATTATCGACAATCAACAGCGATGAAACGTATTGTCAATCCGTAAGTTCAATTCAAAATAAGAAATAGAAAAACGTTCATTTGATTTATTTCTGTTTTTCTAGTCAATGGAATATCATTCCTTTTGCTTAAACATAAAACTATTATTTTCTTTTTGTTTTCGTTTTTCTTTTACTCATGTTTATCTCTACATATGTACCTGCGTGTGTGTGTTTGTTTAAGATTCTTATGCTATATTCATCCGACAAAATTAACGCAAAAAATCACGAATAAAAACGAGGATTTTTTTATTGCATAAAAAAACGAAAATCTTTTATTGAATGTCTCTGAATTAGTTCATAGTTTAGTTTTTTCTGCTAATCTTCGTCGCCATCATTAGTTTCCATTGTACTGCTATACGGGCTATCTAAATATTGAAAAAAAAATGACAAGTCGAAAATTTGATGACAAAAAATAACAAACTGAAATCAGCTGGCAAATGAACGGTAAATCGTGCTGGTTGTTTGTTAATCGATAATTTTAAGCGATCAACTTCGTTACTTTCAGTAAGAGTATCAATTTGATCAAGTAGAATATACGTTTGATTATTTTCTTCATTCTTTAATTGTAAACCAATATCATAAACTTTGCCAATAGAATCAACCTATGACAAATACGTAGTAAAAATACTTATTTAACAAACAAAGAAAGACGAAATACTTCATCAGTATTTCCAATAAATGGTGTACGAAGATATTGAAATGCAGCATCGTCAAATAATTGGCCAAGTCGTTCGCGAGCTTCTTCGTATTTACGATAGGCACTTTCATCAAACGAATGATCTTCATCATGAATACTTGCATCTCGTGGTAGACCAACTGTTAAACATCTGAAGCAAAACAGATTTACTTACTTTCTTTCTTTCTCTGAAGAAAATCAATTACTTAACACAATGAAGAGAAAATTGTGTTATAGAAGAGAATTCAAGAATTCGTGGTTGAAGCGAATCTCCAATTGAAAAAGCCATAACTGCTTTAGCAATGCAGAATTTTTCTAAACGTAATTTCATAGGAAAATTTTCAATTGGAATTACAGTTCCTGTTGAAGTAATTTCGATATCAATTGGTAGTTCATAACGTATGATAACTTCAGGCAATGTAAATTGATTTTCAACCGTATCTTTATGATAAGAATTATCGAATTCATTGTCGAGAATTTTCGTAGCAAAATGAAATTTATCAGGTTCATTGGTTGGATCGAATAGAAATTCTTGATCATTTTTATCGACAAAAACAAACATTTCTCTGCCATTTGTTATTGTTGATGATTTTTCGATACGTTTTAATGTTATTTCAGTATTTTCTTTTAATACAACAGGTATTGTCTGATTCGTTGGTAATAACAATAGAACGGCTGTTGCTTGAAGTACACGTACATGTGGACGTGGCATTTCAAAACGTAACAATTCCATTGCATTATTAAATTCCCACCAACGAGCCTTGTACGTTGGACTTGTTGTCAGAATTCGACATTGACCTTGAAACCAATCAGGTATAATAAATGTTCGATTGTCTGCTGATAATGGTTTTGCTGTAATTAAATGTCTATCATGCACTGAATGTAAGAAAAGAATATCGTTTTTTGTAAGATTTGTTTCCCATGTTTGACTGATACGAATGATTTGTGGTAATTGAAAATATTCAATAAAATCTTGAAAGACATATTCGCCATGTTCCCATTCGATGTGTTTTAATTCTTCGACGACATCGTCGAGTGTATCTTTTTGAGTTGTTGTCAATTGTAATGGAAACGAAGTCATTTTTTTATTTGAATTTTTTACGAACAAGGACAAATGTGAGCAGGATTAGTCTTTGAAAGTGTATTCTTTGCGCTCGACTGGTTACTTGTACTTAAATAAATGTACGGATTGAAGAAGAAGAAAAAAAACGAAGGAGAAAGGGCCAAAGAGAGAAGGATAATGAGTATTTCTACACGTTCTATTAGCTATGATAAAATATATTCAGTCATCCGATGAGTATATACCATTGCACATTAGTAATTCAACGCGTTAAACCATAAAGAATCACCATGAGCAAATATTCGTTCAAGTTTTTTTCTCTCTCTCCTGCATTCATCTGTTTTTTTTTGGTTTGCAATGTAGAATCAAAGATATGAATATGTGTGTGGTCGGACAGGTGACCATTTCTTTCTTTTTTTTATTTTTTCTATCATTTGACTTTCCAAAAAAGGTTCTCTGCCTCTCTTTAAGACAACATACCACACACACTTACAAACATAAAACATCATCAGACAACAGCAAAAAAAAGAAAGAAAGAAAGAAAGAAAGCAAAAGAGAGACAAGAGTTCGAAACACACCAATCACAATGAACGTTTGTCGGGTGTTTCAAGAGTAAATATAACTCAATAGCAGCAGTAGCAGAAGTAGAGAGAAAAGAAAATCTGTACACAGATAATATGGAAGAACTCTGTTAGTGTTATTTGTTGTTTGCTTTTCGATAGATATACACATACAATAGACGACATACAACGGCGAAAAATAATCACAAGAAGAAAAAAAAAAGAAGAAGAACGTACATACACAAACAAGTGATGGGAAGGAGAAGAAAAAAAAGAAACATCTATAGATATATATATATATATATTCATAAATAATGAACATCAATAGTAACAACAACAACAGTGAAGGATAGAGAGCGACTAGAAAAGAAAAAAAAACGAAAATGTTCATTTGACTAAAAGAATTGAATCGATTTTTTTGCTTGATTTTGTTTTTTTCTTCGTTTGGATATTGTATTGAATTTGAGATATGAGACAATTGATAAGGTTCTATCTGGCTACAAGTAAACTCGATGAACGAAATCTTCATGTTTTTGTTTTTCGTGGAATATGGCACAGAAATATGTGTCTGATGTGTCAAACAAAAACGAAAGACTCGACAATTATTCGTTTATTGTAGCATTATTAATCTCATTTGCTTGATTCGATAGATCTTCTCCTTCGTCATCTTCGTTTTGTTGTTTATCTTCAAGATCTTCATCTTCAATGAGTTCATCATCTTCCATAATCATATTTCGATTTTCATCATTTAATCCAGACGGATTCTCCGATACCGAGCCTCCAGCCGCCGCTGCTGCCGCCGCCGCTGCAGCTGCTGCTGCAACTTCGGTTTGATACGGACGACAGTATTTATATCGATGATTCATATGTTGACTAAATGAACCCGAATGACTAAAACGTTTAAAACATTTCGTACATTGAAACGGTTTCTCTCCGGTATGTAAACGACGATGTTCAGCGAGATGATGTTTATGTTTAAATGCTTTCGTGCAAACATCACAAACAAATGGTCGTACGCCTGAAAAAGTTCATATTGAAAAAAATGATACATTTAGTGTTTTTTTTTTGTATTTTCTTACCTGAATGTTCGTATTTATGTCTGGCTAATGAACTTTGTTTACTAAAGCGTTTATCGCACATGTCGCATGCGTACATTTCACCTTGAATATGATTTTTCCAGGATTTTCGTTTACGTGTCAGATCATTGTCGAGATATTGACCACATAGCGACGATTCATCATTCGATAGAAGACTTGTTTCAGATGAACAATTATCAGCTGTACTATCAGGACTGAATCTTTCATTCTAAATTTACCAAAAGTTTGTTTTTTCCGAAAGAAAATGTATAAACTCGTACTTTGATCCATTCGTTTTTATTATCAAACCAATTCGGTTCATTATTAAATGCTGCTGCTGTCATATGCAGATGAGCAGCTAGTTGTTGTTGTTCACCGGATTTGAGATGAGATTTTTTTACTGTTAAATCGAGTGGTTCAGTTTGTTCTTTCGATGATGAATTTGAATTGATTGATGAAAATGGAATGGCTGCTGACGGCGTTAGTGTTGAATTATTCGATGATGCAGCAGCCATTAACGATGCACGTAAATGATAATAAGCAAGTGGCAGAAACGGTGATGTTGCTGCTGCATTGTTATTACTTGAATTGGCACTGGTCGATGCCGATGGAATGAATGAATCGATTGATGATTTGATATTATTTGCAGTTGCATAACTCGTACGTAGAACTTGAAACCAATGTTGAACGTGTTGTTCACTGAGACCAACACGTTTGGAAATTTCATGTAATTCATTGGCATTTGGATATGGATTGAGAGCGTAATGCGCACGTAACATATTTAATTGTTGTTTATCAAGTAAATCGGTTGATGTTGATGATGATGATGGTGAAATTAACGAATGATTGTCGTGATCATTGGGTAGAGGATTTCGTCGTTTACGTTTGCGTATTGGCGATGTTATTGTTGGAATTTCACCAGCTTCGATTTCTTGATTGGGATTGTTATTTCGATCGGACGACGATGACGACGGTGGTGTTGTCAATGGAATTGACGGCCAAGTCGATGGCGATGGACTGCGTGAATGAGATTTCGGTGTTGATGAATACGAATCCTTTTGCTGTTGTTGTTGTTGAGCTGCAGCAGCAGCAAGTGCAGCCAATGCAAACGGGCCGAAATTCAACATAGAACGTGTAGCAAGTAGAGCAGCTATGGAAGGATTCGTTGTTGGTGGTACTTGTGTTGGAGATGAATGTAGATTATTGTTTAATGTTGCTTGTGGGTAAGCGTAGCATTTTTTTGATGTCATATGTGATGAATAGGAACCCGAATGTGAAAAACGTTTACCACAATTAGCACAAACGAACGGTTTTTCACCTGTATGAATGCGAACATGTTCCTAGAAAAATGCAAATCGAATCGTTAGAGATTTTAATAAATGATGAAATATTTTACTTTTAAATGATGTTTAAATTTGAATGCTTTCGAACAATGCGAACATTTGAATTTTCTTGTTTGAGGATCGACTTCGTGACTTAACATGTGTCGTTGAAGACGATAAATATTTGCAAAAATTTTATTACATAAATGACATGCTACTTGACTAGCATTATGATTTAATTCGTGTTGATGTAAATCATCCTACGTAGGCAAATAATTTGAATATTTAGCGAAATAGTTTTCATCTTGAGATAAAAAGAGAAGAAGAAGACGAAGAACAAATCTTTACTTTATTAGTAAATACGGCATTGCAATGAAGACAACTGATTAAGTTTTCGGTTTGTTCAGGATGACATTGACTCGTATGTAAATGTAGATGAGTTATTTGGAGAAATTCATCTGTACAATAGGGACATTTGAACGATTGTTGTTGATTGGACGAATTTGTTTCTGCAAAAAAAAAGGAGAAAATAAAATAAAATAAATTAACCTTTTCTTTTTTTGATGTTGTAAGATTCAATAGTGGAACTTATCATCCATCTGTCTACTGATTTTTTTTCCTGTCTCTGATCACTTGAATACAGAGGAAGAGAGCGAAAAAAAAAATTCCACTACAGTCGTTGTTCACAGTGGGTGGGATGAGTATACTTTGTCGTGGCACATGGTCTCATTTGATGATCGATGATCTAGTTAGGTCTGTCTCTCTGTCTTTATGCGTGTGTCGGTAGTGTGTGTCTATCAAACAGAACGAGAGGATAGTTTCTTGTTCACAATGGGGGTCACTACTCTTCTTTGTATCGGCATTTTGTCTCATCTTTTGTCGTCACAGATCAACAGTCAATAAGAGAAAAATGCTCATGGGATATACTATTGATCAAACGGATGAACCTTCTGTTCATCTAGTACTCATTATTGATAGAAGAGACGAGTAGTTTTTCTTTTTCTTTTATTCTTTTGTTTCGCTAGTTATTCTTTTAATCATCGTACCAGGTTCTTCGTCATCTTCATCAACTGGCATTGTTGCTGAGGGTAGAATATCTTCATCAAGTGAAATTTTTCCTGGATGTGCAGCACTGCTATCACATTCATCATCATCTTGATAGGTTGAATGATTACCATTTTCATAAACTAAAAGGAAAGAAAAAAATATTTTTTGCATGAATTTATCTCTATCTCTCTCTTACCAGAATCGATTTCCATCGTACCGATCATCGGTAATTGCATTTGAATTAAACAAACATATATTTATATAGGATATTTCTAGCTAATGTAACTTTGTTCAATCTAGAAGAAATAAAAATAAAACATCAGGAGGTCGTATTGTTATTATCCACCTGGTTTCAATATATGTAACATGATCATCATTTATTCTCGTCTGTTTACACATAAATTTTCATTTCACAATGAAATGTGAAAAATGTTTTTTCGATTTATCAAAATCAACATCGACAATGACATGCGGTGTTCAAAAACACGATGATATTAGTGTGAATGCCATCGAAGAAGAAGAAGAAGAAGAAGGAGAAAAAAAAACGAGAAGAGCATAGCACATACGACTAAATCAAATTTGTTACTTTGGTCGAGGAAGAGCAACAGCAGTAATAGTAGTACTACTCTTTTGCCTAATCGATCTACGGACACGAAGCGTTGTGCGCGAGATAGAGAGGGAGAGAAAGATGCGAATGCAAACGCGCGCTCGCGCGTAGAAGACGTATTATTTTTACAAACTAACGTCATTACACGACCACCGACCGAACACTGATTTACATAAACAGACGACTGACTCTTCTTCCGTCCAACCGAGGCACGGGGCGAGAGACGCGACCGAATATGCAACATATTTCGAGACAGTTTGACGATTGGTTCTCACCTGTTGAGAGAACTGACGGTGATTCGATGTCGTTCTCTTCCTACCTTGTGAACAAATGAAAAAAAAGGTCCACCTTACTTGTTCGCCCAATGATCGACATCGAACACTACCGGACATATAAATGGAAAAAAATGAATTCTCTTTCTCTCGATTCTTCCTTTTTTTTTTCTTCTGCTTCTTCTTCTTTTTTTTCTTCTTCTTCTCCTTTTTTTTGCTTCGTATAGATGTGTTACTCTTCTGCTTTTCTATTCACGGATTCGCTCGGGGCGTTCATCCACCGCGTTTGCGTTCGCTCGAGTTTTTTTTTGCGAGGTGGGTGACATCGAGAAAAGAAGAGGAGACAACGAAGAAGAAGAAAAAATTCGACGAGGATGGATTGGTGCATAGGAAAGTCTACTACTACTATAATGAAAAAAAGAAGAAGAAGAAGAAGCAAAAGAAAAAGAAGAAGCGACCGAGACGAGAAAAGACAAAGCTCTCGGTGAACGCGCGAGAAGAAAAAAAAGAGAGGTGAGAGGAGACTGGTTGGTCCATTTCGATAATTGGAACGAGGACGACAAGGAAATGCTGTCACCAGTCAGGAGAGAAGAAGAAGAAGAAAAAAACTCCATTCGCGTTCGACAGAAAAAGAGAGAGAGAGAAAAAAAATGTGTATATACCGAATCAGGTCAACAGCACGTCCCACCCAGCAAATCTTATTGCATTCATTTTCCCGTAATTCGAGCAAGCTCGTCTTCTCGTCTTCACATACATACATATATATATATATTTATTATAAAGAAGACAAGATGAGGAAGAGAAGACGCGTTATCTAAAGGTTTTCAATCACATACATAGCCCGCGTCTGGTTGACACATATTAGCATTGCTAATCGATGTACGCATTCATTCATTGCTGCTTGTCTCTTCACTCTTTTTTCTTGTCCTTCTACACACCGAAAAAATTCTCGAATAAAAAAAAGAAGAAGAAGAAAAAGAAAACGGCAACAATCTTCTCTTCTTTAGCTCGTTGTCTGTCGGTGCTTGCACACATCGGCACACACTCTCATTTCCGTAGTTCAACGGGAATCGACGAACGATGATGCATCGGAAAACGAGAGTAGGCTAAGACGCACACACACACTCATTCACATACACACATAACACATCATCGGAGAAAAAATGTCAAGAAAAATTTGCTAATTCCATTGGAATGGTATACGCATAAGAGAAAAGAAAACTTATTTGTAATCTCGTGAGCCAAAAAGATTGTAGGAAAAAGAAATATTATTGATAAGAAAATCAATATTTAATGTTTCTCTTTCTCGTTTTTTTTTCAAAAATTAATCTAATTAGATTTAAATATGAAGGCAAAAAATACGACTTCTATACCTGGTAGTCAGTTACTTACTAATGTTGTCTTGTATATCGATGTGCAGTGAAGGAAAACAGACAGACAGACAGACAGATACACCGTGAAAAAAAACGAAGAAGAAGAAAAATCAGAGAGAATGTCAGCAACAACAACCGATACTATGCTACGAATGCGTTTTGTTTGCTATCTATATTCTTTCTTTTTACCGTTCTTCTTCTTCGACGATGATGATGATGATGATGATGGATATACCGCGTTGTAAACGAATGGCAGAAGGATGATATTCTACCTTCGGCACACACACACACACGCAGAAGAGCTACTGATATGTATATGTATGTATGTATATTGCCTTGTTCTGGTGATGATGCTACTGAAATGAAACGTGTGCTGCGTAGGGGTGGTACATTACAATGAGACGTGAGAGAAGAGGAGAGACGAGAGAGAGAGAGAGATAGGAAGGAAAAAAACATAAACATACACACACATTACTCTCGCACCAATCATTAGACGTTTTCATTCTGTTCTGCTCACCTCTCATAGGTGCGCATGAAGCAGCAGCACTAAGAACGAGAGAAGAAAAAAAGACGAGAATGATAGAAATGGTCATATTCTTCTTCGATATCCTTCATTTTCTCTCCTTTTCTCTCTCTCTCTCTCTCGTTCTTTTTCACTCTTACACCTCTTATCAGCTAGTCTTTTTTCTTCTATATGCACACGTGCCTGATTATCGTCACCTCTTCACTGTACATTCTATATGTGTTGTTTTTGATGGGTAACCTCATTACGTGTATATACAGTCTAGATTCTAGAAAAAAAAAGAAAGAAAAGAAAAGAAAAACACACGTTAAATAAGATTTTTCTTTATATTTTGTCGCACTTTGCACATGTATACTGTTGCCTGCAAAACTAACACCGTATCTAACATGAAAAGTATGTACTGGAGGGTAGAAAAGCAAAACGAAGAAAAAGAAGAAAAAGAAGAAGAAGAATAAGAGGCGGCACAAAAGTCATGTATATATGTATGTTACTGCTGCCTATTTATGCGTGTGCAACATGGGTATGACTCTTCTCGTTTTTCTCTCCTTATTACAACTTGATAAGTATAAAATATG
>ERZ778019.2721-NODE-2721-length-15541-cov-14.943885_pt1 | contig 15541 bp, 15 predicted proteins | sample MGYA00375749_ERZ778019 | MGnify/ENA primary metagenome ERZ778019 (study PRJEB29350, sample SAMN05389821) | bioreactor metagenome | isolation source: Ammonium sulfate bioreactor | place: South Africa: University of Cape Town | collected 2014-03-17 ... | reverse complement strand
ACTAGCACCATTGGCTCCGGTATTGACTCCATTATTGAAACCATTGCTGGCACCATTGTTGACTCCGGCGTTAGCACCACCATTGACTCCGGCATTGACGCCATTACTAAAACCATTATTGGCACCACCATTGTTAAAACCACTATTGACACCACCATTTACTCCGGCATTGGCACCATTGTTAAAACCACCGTTGGCGCCGCTATTGAAGCCAGTGTTAATACCACCATTATTGAGACCAGCGTTAGCACCATTATTAAAACCATTGCTAGCACCATTGTTGAAGCCAGTGTTGACACCACCATTATTGAAACCGGTGTTGACACCATTGTTGAAACCGGCATTAGCACCATTGTTAAAGCCAGCGTTGGCACCATTGTTAAATCCGGCATTAGCACCATTGTTAAAGCCAGCATTAGCGCCAGCATTATTAAAACCAGTATTGGCGCCATTGTTAAATCCAGCATTAGCGCCAGCATTGTTAAAACCAGCGTTGGCGCCGTTATTGAAACCGGCATTAGCACCGTTGTTAAATCCAGCATTACCACCATTGTTGAAACCAGCATTGGCACCATTATTGAAGCCGGCATTAGCACCGTTGTTGAACCCAGCATTAGCACCGTTGTTAAAGCCAGCGTTAGCACCATTGTTAATGCCAGCATTGCCGCCATTATTGAATCCGTTGGTAAATCCACCATTGGCGCCGTTATTAACACCATTGTTACCACCGTTATTCAATCCATTGTTACCACCATTTACAAAACCATTGTTACCACCATTTACAAAACCATTGTTACCGCCATTCACAAAACCATTGTTACCACCGTTATTCAATCCATTGTTACCGCCATTTACAAAACCATTGTTACCACCATTCACAAAACCATTGTTACCACCATTTACAAAACCATTGTTACCGCCATTCACAAAACCATTGTTACCACCGTTATTCAATCCATTAGTTACTCCATTGATAGGTACTAAAGAAAGTAAGCATATGTCTTGTGTCATATACATGCAAAGTTGTGAAATATTTACTTGCACCATTACCAATATTTGTTGGATTGGTTTCTGTGAAGACACAATTCATAATTTCATATGCATAAATTCTAAATTATACTTACGGCCATTTTGATTTGTTCCTGGAAATGTGTCTAAAAGAATGAATATTTAATAAAAAAAAGAGTTACTTAATCATTTTATTATATTCGCTCACCACTTGGATATGCGCCATCTAAAATAAAAATCATTATAAGTTTTGATTAGGAAATTTTTCGAATTAATCAACCTTCAATTATATAATCTGTAAAGCCTTGATCATCAATGATTTCTATTTTGAATGTTAGAATAAAGCGTGTTTTTATTTATTTGAGCAAGCGTACAAACTTTTCTATCTTACATACCTGAAAATAAAGAAATATTTTATTTTCTTTTGTGTTTAGGAAAATATAAAAGCTAACCTTCAGTTGGGGCAGGAGGATCTATTGCTGGAAATGTATTCACTGTTGTTAATTAGAAAGAAAAACATGGCATCGAAACTATTCGATAATACAAAATAACCTACGAGCTGCGGTTGCAACAGTTGTTGTTGTTGTCGTTGCCGTTGGTCGTTGAGGACAACATGGATAACAAGCAAAAACAGAAAGTGCTTGAGCTACTCGTTCAGCCATTGAATCATAAACAGCACACATTGGTTTAGCTGATGCTGGCATACATTGTGGACAAATATTTTGTAAACATGAAACCATTTCTTGATTACATGTTTTACTATCGAACATACATGAACTGTAACACATTCGATGTAAACAAACGCATTCTTGATATTGTTTTTGATAGCAACGAAGTGATTGAAAAGAACGTCCGTGTCCTTCCCAAAACGGACAAGTACCATTAGTACACGATTGATTACCTCGAATCGAACGTAAATATGCAAAAGCCGATTTCACTATGGGTAATTTAGTTGCATTTCGTCCAGTCGTGACTACAATTGGACGACGTGTTGCTTTGGTTGTAGCCGAATGGACTACGGCGAGTAGAAAACATAATAAGAGTGCTAAGCTAAGACGCATGTTTGCACAATGATTTCTCTTTTTTGATATCGATTAGCAAAATGAGATTGAGAGAAAGAGAGAGAAAGAGACTATTAAAAATTCGAAATGCCGATTTATTTGTCGATAAAGACGACGTTTATATGTCGACAAGTCGAGCTCTTGTCTCTCTTTTTTCTCTCTTTCTCTATCTTATTTAGGATTAAAGATTGACGTGAAAGAATGTCGTTTTTTTTCTACATTTGAAAACGTTAAAATAAAATTTTTCACCTTGGCTTTTAAGAGAAAAAGCCTCAATTGCATATAAGTAAAGTCTAGTTTGCACGTTTTCAAAGCATTCATTAAATAATAAATGTTTATTCGATTTCCGTTTCACCTTGAAATATCAAAGTTTTTTTTTTATCTCTTCTATCCATACGTGTTCAATAATTATTTCAAAATACAAAAAAAAACCGACCCGAACGATACGTGTTCGAACATTGTCTACAAATGTAAGTACAAAGGTCATAAACGATTGTCTGTCTTTATTGATATTAGGAAACAATCCGAATGATAGGGATTAGTTAAAAACGAAAAAACGCAATATTAAAACAAAGAATGACAGAAGTTAAGCCATACGATCGAAATTCAATAACAATAACAAAATTATCCTTGAACAATATTTAAAGATCTATCATTAAACCATGATGCTAATGTCATTTTCTCTCTCGAAGGTCAATGAATTGTCAAAAACACGGTGATATTCAATAAAAGTATATAAATATATCTGTCTAAATATTCCCGATCAGACGTCGATTTCCTTTGATGAAAGAAGGAAAATTTCTACTCGAACTTTTTCTTTTCTTCCGGTTCAAGTAAATAAGCGCTATTCCGTTCTTACACCCACATACTATTCCTGTTCAAAATCAAAATCATATGAATTTGTCAGTGATTTTTATTCATAAATTTTGAAGATTAAAAATTTTCTTCCTTTCAAACAAGTCTCCATTGTTGACCAAGATACGCATTATTACGTCGAGCTACATCGATATACGTTGTACCATTTTCATTGACTTGCAATAACAAATAATCAATTGAACTAGCCAATTTCGATCGTGTTTTAATACGATAGAAATCTTTTTCACCCGTTGGAATTAAATACCAATATTGTGTTTCATTTTCACTCGCATTCGTACTTTCAAGACTAATCGATTGGTTAGCTTTGATAACACCGAGTAGTTTTCCATCCGGTTGAACAATCAATTTGAAATAATTCTCTACTCGTTCGATATTAAAATGAATTTGATAATTTTCGTACAAACGATTGATTGCTGTATAACGACGAGTTGAATCGAAATTCAATTGTTTATCTTCGAGAAAAAGAAAGAGTCTAATGAAAACATTGACGAGAAGAGAAATTCTACTTAAAATTGCGTCTCGACACGATTCAAGACATTGTTCAATCGATTGAAAATTATTTCGATTGCCCAATAGACCTCCATAGATGAATTTTCTACAAGTTTTATTCGCAGAATTCCATGCATAACGTTCGAAATAGGCTCGACCAGGTCCAGTTTCAGCTTGTTCAAAACAATCAAAATCGGCTATGTCTATTCGAGACGAAAGAAAATTCAATTGAAATGACTTTTGAAATCTTCTCACTTGAATAGACATTCGAAATTGCGAGTAATGAAAGATAGATTAATAAGAAAATCGATGTCATGTTCTATTCGCTGTTTCGAAAGCAAATCTTTTCTCAAATAGCAATTGTATTTATTTTCATTTTCTTCAAACTGTTCTATGAGTAATAGGCATCTGTCATCATCATTGAATACTTTAATCTTTTTATTTCTTTTTTGGATTTATTTGTTCGAAAGCAAAATTTCGTATTTTGTCAAATACAAGAAGAATCGTTCAATGCATTTAACGTCGTCCTGGCATGACCCAAAGACCTTGAATATTGGTACCATCAGTGATGAATTTTTTCCTACGAATTGGCTCGTCCGAATGAACATTATCAGTTGGAATTGTTTTGAGTTTATATGCTAACGGAATGTATTTGTCAGGCAAATCGAGATCTTGATGTACGTTATCTTCGAAATCTCGCCAATAGTTAACTGAAAATGGCCATTGACTATTCGATTCCGGTCGATATCGTGCCCAAGATGATGAAAGCACCTAATTCGAAAGTCGACTTTATCTATCTTTTGTTTTCTATAAAGATGCTAACCTGTACAAAGAGGAAAAGAACGATGATCTGTTTGTAATAAGTCATGACTGAAAATGTATTTGTATGTTGAGATTCTGTTTTCTTCTTTTACTGAGTACGAACACGAGTTTGATGGAGCATTTAAATTCAATCTATCTGCGTTAGTTCGCACTTCCGGGTTTTGATAGAAATAGAAATCAAAGAAGAAAAATAACAGACATAATCGTCTTTTATGCCGTGAGTGCACTTCGATTTTTTTATCGCTTGCATTTTTTTTTTTTGAACTCAAACAGACAAAAGAAACACCGAGAGAAAAGAATAATAATTTATTGATTGCTATATTCAATCGGTTCTAGAGCAATTATTCAATTAAATTAAAAGATTGTCTTTCAGCGAAAATGATTTTTTCTTGTTGAACTGGAAAAAACTAACATTCGAAATCGACTTTTTTTTACTCTGGTGTTTCGTTTGTTTCGTATTCTGACTGGTGTGTGAAATAAACAAATACGAATATTTGAAAAATGAATTTCTCGAAAAAACCGAAGAGAATATTTTTTTAAATTTTAATAATTATTTTTCGTGATCGACGAAATAAATTTGTTCGAAACATTTTCATCAATAATAAGCGCTAGATTCGCCGCGAATAAACGAGCGCTAGCATAGCAACATATACCAAATATGTCCATCTGTTTTTTTTTTCTACTGCTTATGAAAATAGGATCGATTGAGAACGAGATTTCATTTGAGTTTTTGTTTTAGAATTCAAATGCCCGAACCATCACCACCCGAACACGCCTACGGTGTTAATAAATGGGCTGATATCGGTCATACGACGATTGACACGCTTTATCTTCGGCCGGTTCGATGGTTTCATCGAAATTTTGTCGAACGTTTCCGTGGACCTGCTTATCCCTATTATCATCGTAAATTCGGTGCAGTTAAAACAATTGATGAATGTGAAATTCAAGATCAAATCTGTTTTTATGAAGCTGAAATGGCGTTTCTACGTGAGAAACGTATCGATACGGCTATTGTCGAAATTCTTCATGATCGTCTAACACGTTGTATCGCACATGAAGGTCGTATTGATGCATTAGAGAAATGTGCTAAAGAAAAAGACGCTCTCTTCGAATCGCATGCAAATTGGTATCAAAAATACGGTGAAATGGGCGTGCCACATAGTTGTATCGATGCTTATATGAAACAAAAACATTTAATGATTTGGATGCGTCGTCATCCTGAAGTTGATCTTAAAGGATGGGCCGTCGAACGTGAATATGAAAAGAAAACAAAGGATTACATCAAGAGCATTCCCATGCCATTGGAAATTCGATAAAAAAGAACAGAACATTATGTCTTTTTGTCTTCTTCTTCTTCTCCTTTTTTTTCCTTTTGTTTTCTCCTTGTTAGATTATCTAATATACGACTTGTACTTTCCTTCCTTATTAGCGATTTCATTTTTTTTGTATAAACATCAGTTGTCCGTGCGTCAGTATGGAACGAAAAAACAAACAACTAAACAAACAAAATTTCGATTTTAAATAATGTTCTTTGATATTTGCGAAATACAAGTCTAAGCGAAACGATAAAAAAAGAACACTAGTTTATTTTGATTGAATTGAAAATAAATCCTTCGAATTTCGACAATAATGAATACAATTTGGTAGATAAGGTTTCGAACACCATGGACAACGTGCAAGTGAATCCGAATGATTTCGACGCATGGAAACAAAACAAAGAGGTTTTTCGTTGGTTCGACGATCGAGTTTCAATCGAGTGTCGGTCGGTTTTTGAGCTGGTTGTTGCTGCTGTTTCGATTTATTCGAACAGAATGTCGCATGACGTTCGTAGGCTTTTTCACAAAACGTACGTTTACAAGTTGGACAAGCTAAAATTGTAGAAATTGAAATTCAAAAGTCGAAATCTTTGCTATTCGACATACTGAAACTGCTGATGACCGGTGGTACGACTGTAGTATCAGCTCGACGGTCGCGTTTAGCACTACGAGTTTCCGATGGTCGTAGATTTGTTTTCGTTGTTTCGACGGAGGAAATCTTTGGCACAGGAATGATTCGATCACCTGATTTAATCGAACGATATTTCGTCATATCAAATGTACGTGTTTGACGTTTTTTATTCGGATTCTCTTTGCAAACATTCGGATGTTTCAAGAAAATCTCAGGTCGCATTCGTCTTAAACATGCTGAACATTGAACTAGCTCTTGAACTAAAACTTCAATCTCCTGTTCGTCATTTCCTTCTTCCTGATCATCGTCGTTGTTGTTCATTCTTATTGAATGTGTGTTTGTATTCCAATCGATCACTCAATACGTATGTGTATACCTTGCCCGTTAACATGGAGATATTATCGACGTAATTGAAGAACTTTTTTACTCATTCTGCTCGTAGACTTTTTCTTTTTTTTCTTTTTTTCATTCTCTTGAACTTTAAATTGAATAAAAATCCTTGATTTAAATCACTATCGGCCAGACAATCTGCTATATTATGACCTCTTTTGATTGAATATCGTTTTTCGTCTAACTCGTATCCATTGTTTTCCTTTTTCTTTTTGTTTTTCTTCTATCTATATAAACCCGTATGAGACATGTTCGTCGACATTATTATTACGACCGATCGATAGGCGTGTTTACCATGGACGAACAATGGAAAACAATTTCGACATCTCCTGAATCGAGTGAGAATTCGAATGAACGAGAGAAAAAAACTAAACAATTCGAATTCGTTGATTATTTAGCATTTTCGGAATTTTCATCACATGATTCGGTGACGACTGCAGGCAGTGCTCCGACAGCATCGTCTGCAACATCAGTATTTCTACCACTTCGAACATCGACAACCATGGGAAATATGACTGATATTGCGAATACATCGGAATTTCAAGGTTTTCTCGATGATTTCAATTGTCAACAATCGAGTAATATGTCTCGATGGTAAGTGTTCATTTGCCTAACAAACAAAAGACTCGAATGATTGATTATTGATAGGCAATCGGAAGCTGAAGATCTCGATCAACAGACATCGTCCAATGCGACTTATCTTATTAATGATTTTTTGTAAGAGAATTTTCATGATCAATTCTTGATAACAATTGATTTTCTTTAGAACAAATCGAAACATTGCTTCATCGTCCATGACTGAGGTTTTTAATTCGCCGATATCACGTCTACCAACGTCAACATCGATTATGTCCTTTCATAGTAATGTCAATCAAAAATCGATCGGCAATCAACGAACGGTAAATTTTACTTCCGAAAAACTACAGAATTCAAAACGCAACTTTTTTTAGTCCTGGTCAGCTATTACAAATTCAATGGAACAAATATTCATACAAAATAGTAGTCTCAATCATTATTCGAATTCAGCATTTTCACCGATATCTGCGCGCACAACAAATCGACAATCATTTGCTGCTATCGATAATCTTTTATCGATTGATTGTAGTACATTGACTATTATTATTTCATTCTTATATCTATTTCATTTTCTAGGTAATACGAAGTCTATGGTTCATTCACAACAATCACAACAACCATCACATATGGTTCAATCCGGTGGAAGAAATAATTCAATGCCAACATGGCGTGGATATTTACCGATCAAATTTGAATCCATGGCTACTGATCAATATCAACTTATGCCACATTTTTCTCAAAAGGTCTTTCTCGGTGGTATTCCATCTGAGCTTACTGAAGGTACTGCCATACATTATTTCATATAACTGATTTTAATTCTTCTCTCTTCTAGCTGAACTTTTACTTGTCTTACGAAAATTCGGTAAATGTAATATCAAATGGCCAAAAAATGATTCACTCAACAATCACAACAACATTCCAAGTCAGTTCATCTCTCTTCTCTTCTCCTCTCCTCTCATTCTTTCATTCAACTAGGTTTCTGTCATGTTGTCTTTCGTGAATCTCGATCAGTCTGTGAACTTCTCAGACATTGCACTCGACAACAACAACGTTCAACAACCGAGTACTTTCTTCATATTCACATGTCACCAACCACAACTACATCAAATCTTCCACCTCGATCAAATCGACTCAAACCAGTACGTACACTTTCTCTCTCTCTCTCTCTCTTTATATATCAATGAGTATATTTAGATTCAAGTTGTGCCTTGGAATATGAAAGATAATGTCTATGTAATGAATCAAGAAAATATTTCTCCAGCTGAATCGAAACACAAAGATTGGTCTCGAACAATCTTCGTTTCTCCACTTCATGGTAAAATGAGTGCATTCAGTTTAGGAACAATCATGTCGAATGTATTCGGACCTGTGTCCATGGCTCAAGTCAATACTGATAAATACGGATATCCAACAGGTAAATCGATTCAATTCGATTTTCAGAAAACTTTATTCGAATAATGTTTTCAGGAACTGGCACAGTGTTGTTTTGTGATTCACATAGTTATATGCGAGCTGTAGCAGCTGGTGCGATTGATATAAAATGTGATTGTTTTCATAAATTAGTAAGTTCACACTTTGTTCTACAAAAGTATGAAACGATGCGTGGGTGTATTTAGCTTGATATTGATCCATTTTTACGAGAAAATGAACCATGTGCATTTTGTCCATCGAATGCTGATTTATTTTGTCGAAATTTCCATTGTCTTCGTTCATATTGTCGTCAATGTTGGGTAAATCAACATGGACCGAAGCCACTGGCCGATCATCAACCAGCCACACGACGTCAACAACCATTACCCCAAATTTAAACTCGACGAAATGTATGAAACATGAATGAATAGTTTTTCTTTCTTTCTCTATCGTTTTTCGTCTACAATTGTTTTTATTGTGTTTTTTTTATGCAGTATCATTTGTTTTATTCTCGAAATACGATCTATTTTTTATTTGTATTTGTAAACTAATTGTGAAATTGGATCTTGAGAACCTATTCTTCTTTCTTTGTCTCGTCTACTGATAAACTGTATTTCTCTTTCGATACGCGTTTATCATTTCATACAATCAAAATCGTCTTTGAACATGTCAAAAAATCCAGTTTCTCATCAATCATGTACATATTTCAACTGAACAAAAATCCTTTTCATAATTGAAATTTGAATGTCTTCATGTATCGTTGTTGTACAAAAAGCAAACAATAGTAATTTTCTATTTTTTTTGTCTTTCTTTCTTTCTTTCTTCGAGAAATAATCAAAAGAATAAACATCTAAATATCATTAACGAACTACCTATTTTTCAAAAAGAAGATATTCGAGGCTCGAACGAACAAAGATTGAACACGTGTTCGCGATAGATTTAATCGAAAGAGAAAGAATAAGCGCGAATGTAATCGAGTTCGTTGATAGTAATTTAATTGAATAAACGTTCATTCACATGCCACGTCAAAGTAAAAAACAACAAAAAGATCCAAATGCACCGAAACGACCATTATCTGGTTATTTCCTATTTGCTCGAGACGAACGATCGAAAGTCAAAGCATCGCAACCAAATCTTTCGACAACAGAAGTCATGAAGGTTATCGCTAAACGATGGTCGGACTTGGATATCGAACGAAAGAAATACTATGTCAATCTATCAACTGAAGAAAAACAACGATACAATGAAGCCATGATTGCCTATCGAAAACAGACTGAAACTGTTAATGAATAACAAGAAAAAACAATCGTTGTTTCTTTTGTGTTTCTTGTTCAAATTAAAAATCATTCTGTGTTAGTTAATTGGTTCATTTTGATTTCAGATTTTGTACAAATTAAATGGAGGAACATTTTCGAAAGCCAACCTTTTCTTCTAATGCGAGTATGTAGATTTGATGGTGTTGAATTTGATTTGTGTTTTGTTTTGTTAAGCTCGTTTTGAGAACAGTGAATCGGAATATTCTCCAACGAATTTCTCAATATTTTCATCGATTGATGAAAAACAAATGAATAATATGATGAATCAATCGAAATTTCAAAGTTTTTTTCATGATGATTTCAGTTTTTCACGAGTTTCTAAATTATCTCGGTGGTAAGAAAAGTAAATTCAACGAGAAAATATGAAAAACACGATTAGTTTCTAGGAAATCCGAAATGGAAAATTCCAATGAACCATCGAACACTTTGAATCAATCAAAAACACTCTCACGTCTATCAACATCGTCATCTGTTATGTCATTTAACAGTACCAACAGTCATTTACTAACCGATCAAGTATGAATAACGATGGTGACTTCTTCTTATAATTAAACTTTTTTCTTTTAGTCTCGATCAACACTCATGGGTTCCATGGATCAATTAATCGTACCTAATGAGAACGTGAATACGCTATCAACATCACCGTTTTTGCCATTACCGAAACCGACAGATAATGATCTACAACGTGTTCCACCTTCGTTTATGGTTATTCCACCAACAGCTAATTTTGGTATTTATCATCAGTCTTTTTCTTTCTTATTTATTCTTCAATATTTTAGAAAGTACATCCATGGCTCAATCTCAACCACAAATACAAATCATCCAATCGAAGGGACGGAATAATTCTATGCCAACATGGCGTGGATATATGCCTATCCGAACCGAACCTACAACCAGTGATCAATATTCAATTGCACCTCAATTCTCCCAAAAGGTCTTTCTCGGTGGTATTCCATCTGAGCTTACTGAAGGTACTGCCATACATTATTTCATATAACTGATTTTAATTCTTCTCTCTTCTAGCTGAACTTTTACTTGTCTTACGAAAATTCGGTAAATGTAATATCAAATGGCCAAAAAATGATTCACTCAACAATCACAACAACATTCCAAGTCAGTTCATCTCTCTTCTCTTCTCCTCTCCTCTCATTCTTTCATTCAACTAGGTTTCTGTCATGTTGTCTTTCGTGAATCTCGATCAGTCTGTGAACTTCTCAGACATTGCACTCGACAACAACAACGTTCAACAACCGAGTACTTTCTTCATATTCACATGTCACCAACCACAACTACATCAAATCTTCCACCTCGATCAAATCGACTCAAACCAGTACGTACACTTTCTCTCTCTCTCTCTCTCTTTATATATCAATGAGTATATTTAGATTCAAGTTGTGCCTTGGAATATGAAAGATAATGTCTATGTAATGAATCAAGAAAATATTTCTCCAGCTGAATCGAAACACAAAGATTGGTCTCGAACAATCTTCGTTTCTCCACTTCATGGTAAAATGAGTGCATTCAGTTTAGGAACAATCATGTCGAATGTATTCGGACCTGTGTCCATGGCTCAAGTCAATACTGATAAATACGGATATCCAACAGGTAAATCGATTCAATTCGATTTTCAGAAAACTTTATTCGAATAATGTTTTCAGGAACTGGCACAGTGTTGTTTTGTGATTCACATAGTTATATGCGAGCTGTAGCAGCTGGTGCGATTGATATAAAATGTGATTGTTTTCATAAATTAGTAAGTTCACACTTTGTTCTACAAAAGTATGAAACGATGCGTGGGTGTATTTAGCTTGATATTGATCCATTTTTACGAGAAAATGAACCATGTGCATTTTGTCCATCGAATGCTGATTTATTTTGTCGAAATTTCCATTGTCTTCGTTCATATTGTCGTCAATGTTGGGTAAATCAACATGGACCGAAGCCACTGGCCGATCATCAACCAGCCACACGACGTCAACAGTTATTCTAAAACTTTTTTTTTCGTTTGTTTGTTTTTAATCTTCCTTTTTATGTAGTGATTTTTTTGTTCGTTTTTTTTTATCTTGAAAAGTTAGATTCTGTGTGTATGTGATTGTTTTATTTTTGCTATTATGAACTATTTTATCAATTGTATTGCAACAGTACGTGCAGTCAATTGATATATTTTTCTTTTTTCTGATTGTCTGTATTCTCGAAATAAATATCTTCACGAACAAAACTAATCTGACATTTTTCGATTCTGAATTGAATAAAACTATTTATTGGAAGCTAGTAATAAAGCAAAAGAAAAAGAGTATCATTATATCGTCATTTATAACCATGTTACTTTCTCTTCACAAGCTTTAAGCTTAGTCGGTAATTGATTTTGATGGTAAACTTCGTAATTATCTTCGTTGAATGAATTCGGATCTTGTTCTCGTCTAAGACGATAGAGTGCATCGACAAATGTAATAAAATCTAACGTATCCATAATCTTCCCATGAAATTTTGCATAATATTTACTGTAAATTTTAAGATACTCAAGACGATAGAATAGTTTCATATGTCGAGCATAGATAATCAACGCTGAACCAGTTCGAATTTGTCCGAGTAAAATATCGATAAGATTTTCGTGGATAAAATTCTCACTCATCCACTTTCGAATATCAGCTTCATTCCAATCATCGATGCGTCTCTCTTTGTTTTCAATGATTTTCATCGGCATTGGTTCATGTTCAACAGTTTTCTCATAGGTAATAACCGGAATCGGTTCAGTTGGCGCTACAATAACTGGTTTCTGATCACTAACCATCATCATTCCTGCAAGTTCTTTGACTGCATCGGGAAATAATTTTCGTCCGAAATGAACATACTTCTGTCCAGCTATTCGAATGCCCAGCCAACCACTCGCTCGATATTGTTGATTGGGTGGATATATCGGTATGATACGTTTTTTTAATGTATCACTTACATAGGATAATTCTTGTCGACATGATTTCGAATCGTAATATTCTTTCGAAACAATTAAAACAATCACAGTTGCCATTTCCATAGCACGAGCAATTTCTTCCCAAAGATCATCGGAATGAGCAATTGTATCCTGTGCTTGTTTGTAATCAACCCAAACGGGTACATATGCTGAAAGACTATCGACAAGTTGCCGACAAAACATCGAATCACTATGTGAATAACTAATCATGACCATTGGTTGCTCTTGTTGAGTTGATTTATCATTTGAAACTTTAGTTAGTAAACCCGACGATGATTTTAAATTCCAAATAATACCTTCGGCTGCTTTCTTCAACGATGACATATCTCGTGGAATGCATTTCGTTGATGATGATGTGTATAATGTTGATGATGCAGCTAGATTCGATAATGAATGCATGAGTAATGAATTATTTCGAAATTTATCTTGATATTTTTCATGAAATGAAATACTCCAAAGAACATTCATGAGAATAACAATCGTCTCATCATCTAATGGCAAATGTGTTCGACTCATATCGAGAATAATTGTTGAGAAATGTGTGGTTAATTGGGATAAACATTCGAATAATTGTTCAGTTTCATTTAAACATTTAAATAGAATATCATCGTTGATAAATAATTTACAAAGAACACTTAGAATTTCTGAAACATGAAAACATTCGTAACATAATAATTCATTTTTCGATGCTTCAATTGTAAGTAGAACAAGTTTGTCCAATGCTTGACACATTCGATGATCATTTAACAATGATTTCTCTTTGATTTCATTGGATTCCATAAGCAATGCATAGATCATACATTGAAGAAGATTCAAACATTTCATTTGTAATTCCGTGTAATTTCGTTGACCTTGAGAGAGTGCTTGAAGAATATGAAGATCTTTTAAGACGGGTACAGCAAGATTATGTCGAGCTAATTTCTGAAGAATAAGACAAACATGATAATCGATGACGTATGTTGCTTGTTCAGTTCGATTGTCAAGCCATTCGATGCAAGCATGTGGCCATTTCGATTCGATAATCATGGGCACGAGTGTTCGTTTTTTTGACAACGATTTCATTAGACGAAGAACGTTTAACACTGAATTTTCATGCGATTGTTCGTACCAGTATTGTTTAACGTAAGTTAAAAGCATTGGTAAAAAATTCGATGGAAGTTGATTTTCATTGATAGGAATGAATACACTTGAGAATCCTATAATTGGTATAAGACAATTCAGGATATGTTCATATCGATCAACATTATTAAACATTCGTTCTTTTACTAAGCCAATATAATTGTCAAACATTTTTTGGATTTTCGCTGTTTCTTTGAGTAATGTTAGAACATCGAGCATACAGATAGTATTAAATGAACTGTAGAGTACCGTGAGAAATTTATTAATTTCAATTGCATCTTGATTGTCGGGATTTGTATCGGATAGAATCCGTTCGAAGACAGGCAAAACTCGATACAAATTTTCAATAACAGCAAATGCAAATAGCTTATTTGCACCGAAACCATTCGGTGTTGCTTCTTGAAACTGTTTAGTTAACAAAATAAGATCTTTTCCAATTGATTCATTCGATGATGTTGAAATCGATAGACTTTTTAACGTGTTCACAAATTCGTTTGTTATCATTTGACATTGAACTGATTTCGTATCGCCACTCATTTGCTATATACGTACGTATATGTGATTCGTATCGATCAAAATAAAAAAACAAAATATAATGAGCTGAATATGCACTATGTCAATTATATTTATGTAGATACGTCAAAACGTCATATCAATAGTAAATAGAACTGCACCGTCATCATGAAAACAGACGATATATTGATCTTCAAGGTGGTTATGTCAATAGATTAGCAATTTAATTTATTCAGTTGACTAATAGTTTTCGTGCAGAGCTGGTGTTCTTTTTTTCAATATTAAAAGAATGTATAAAAAAGAAAGAAAGAAAGAAAAGACGAACGAAAAAGAAATTATTCTTGCTTGAATTAAGCTTTTCGAAGTACGTCTTGAGTTCGTTTGTTTGCAGCACCCACGCGTACAACGCCTGCTTCACTTTTGTCGGCAATTCGATCGATTTTAACATTCTGTGCCGCTATTGTATCATTCATATCCAAGGCAATATTCTTCAAATTTCCTAGATAACTGCTCACCACCTGTAGATTATCATCCATTTCGACTTCTCGATCATCGTTTGTTATACGATTGATATAACCCGGACCGGGCATGCCTTCACCTTCAGCCATACGTAGTTTCGGTTCACTTGTCGCAATAGGTGATGATTTTTGACTTGAATAAGTTGTGCTGCTATTTGACATGGGACGATGTCGACGAGCACGATTCCATGGTAGAACGCAGAGACCACAGCATTTGTTTAGATTATCGAGATTTTTCTCTGCTTCGTTCATTCCAGCGTGAATGTTATCTAGACCAACCTGAAAATTCGAAATTTGAGAAGGAATTAAAGAGAAATGCTGTGTACTTCGATTCGATTGAGTTTTTCGTCTTGTTCATCGAGCATAACCATGGTGTTCACACCGACTTCTTGAGCTTCGGAAACAAGTCCGACCATACGACGTGTTGACTCCAACGATTCATTTGTTCGAGTATTGATTTGTTTTTGAATATTATCGTATTCAGCTCTATCATTCGACATTATTTTTTCTTTTGCTGTTGTTGTTGTT
>ERZ778019.2720-NODE-2720-length-15550-cov-12.733785_pt1 | contig 15550 bp, 5 predicted proteins | sample MGYA00375749_ERZ778019 | MGnify/ENA primary metagenome ERZ778019 (study PRJEB29350, sample SAMN05389821) | bioreactor metagenome | isolation source: Ammonium sulfate bioreactor | place: South Africa: University of Cape Town | collected 2014-03-17 ... | reverse complement strand
ATATTCTGTGCTTATCACCATCTCAATGTCTATGAGCTAAATATATAGTTATTTAGGAACACATTCAGATCGAAACCTCTATAAAATGAACATTTTTTTGTCGGTCCCGTTAGTGTTCATTATAGAGATGTTTTACTGTAGAATATTTCCTAGAATCATCTTTATTTTCTTCTTATTATAGGATAATCGATTATGTTTGAATATATAAAGAGTGAATATTTTGTATTAAAATCATAAAATTTATATTCTTTTTCATTGAATAATGAAATCAATGTACAAACAAGTATTGAAAATAAACTTTTTTTATGCATAAAAACCTTGAAAAACGAATTTTTGGGGTTTTCCGATCTCAGATATTGAAAATTTGGATCTGACCACCCTGATTTTCTCTCAAAGAATTGAATCGAATTCGATGTCTTTTTGAGTTGAGTTGTCGAGAGTCTGTAGAATTCTGCTCAACCAGAATTTAGAATTTTAAAACTAGCTCCAACTGCGTATTTTAGCAGAATTGAAAGTTTTAGTAGAATTCAAATAGAATTTAAACAGAATTTTATTCTATCACTGATCATACATGTCAAACTTGAAAGCTAAATTCAATTTTACAATTTTTGTGTGGGATCAAAGAAATATTCATTCTGCTGAGCGTATTGAGAGTGAAGGCGGAAGAAACTTTAAAATCCAACTTTAGGAATAAAATAAAATTGAAAAGTTGAAATTTCAAGTTGTAAAATTGAATTCAACTTTCAAATCGGACACTACTGGTGAATTCAAAATTCTTTTGTAATGAATATATTTCTGCATAGATTGAAATAATTCAAAAATAAATTGAAGATATTCGTATAGTTGATCGAATCAAGTTCTTATAATGCCATCTTCTCTTTCAATTCAACAAAATGAAATTTTCCATATTTTTCATTTATTTTCTCTACTGACGATGACACTTGATGTGCTGAAAGCTCTAGTTCGTTTAAAATCTCAATAAAATTATAAGAACTTAAATCTTAAATTATTTCTGTATAGAATTGCAAAATTATTAAATTCTGTGGACAGAATTTTGACACCCCTCATGCAGTTCTGTTTTTTTTTATTAAATAATAGAAAAAAAAACAAGAAATTAATTTCCTCGAAATCCTGCAGTTGAAATTTTCAGTTTATTATCCGATGTCTTTGGCTGGTTATACCAAGCACGAGGTTTTTTTTGTTGTTCTTCGATAATTTGAATTTTATTCTTTTCGCCTTGTTTCTTTCGTTGTAAACCAAGAAGAATAACATACGCATGTTGCAATAAAATCGTTTCATCAATTTGAAATGTTCTTAAATCACCATCAGCGATTTGATCAGTCCAAAAATCTGTTCGTTGAAGATACACTTGTAATGGTACGTCAAGAACAATATTCGCATTGACAACACGAACTATCAATCGTTTGAACATCGATATCCAACAATCGATGGACTTCAATCTCACGGCTATTCCTTGATTGTCAAATGTTGCACGAGAGAATTTATCAATTATACTTGAACGTTCGTTGTTTGTATAGGTTTCTTCAGTCAATGGTTTTTTGATATAAGCACCTCGAACACGATCAAATATGTTCTCTTCTAATAATTCGTACAAATCAATGATAAATCGTAATTGAATATCGGACAGATCAGTTCGATGAAGAACATTCTCGCTGAGAGAATGATGAACTGGAATATTTGTCATGACAAATCTTTCAATTGTCATTTGTTGACTCAATTTTTCCTTGACACTCGTTCGTAGATATGTGAAAATGTAATACAACGAACCGAGATAATTGAGCATCTCATCATTTTTCATTTGTGATATTAATTTAACGATTTTCGATTGAATCAAAACGGGCAAACGTTCTTGTTTGATTCGAGAACGAACATCGGTAATCAACGATGAATTTTCTCCGTACAATTCGAATTGATAATTGGCAAATTTCAGTTTATCCGTATCGATTCGAACTAAACTACTGATCAACTTTCTTAGAATCATTTCGATTTCATCATAATCATAGATAATATCTTTACTTTTACCATATTCATAATTAATAACCGTACATTCATTAACCAACAACGAACTGAATTCATCTCGATCGAATCGAAATAAATGATCGGTTCGAATCGATTGTAGAGCTACGTGTCTCGGTTGATAATGAAAATGTTCGACTAATTGATTTTGTAGATCAGCTAAGTTTTTCAAACGAGTAGCAAACAATTGACTCGTTTCATCTTTCGTTGTATTCAACAAAAACATTCCAACGTTCGTATCTTCGGATTCGAAATTCAATGCGTGGCAAGCATGAAGAAAATTTTGATACAATTGATTGATGGTCTCGTCATCGGAACTATGAGTTAGATAGTATTGAATTTTCATTTCAGCAGCATCGATTCGTTGAATACGATGATTGAATTTGTCGATAAGATAGTTGCTGAATGTAACCATAGGAAGAAGATATTGAATATTCGAATATTCATCGAGATGATTGACGATGAATGTTGTCAATGGATAAATTCGTTCGGCCGATGGAAATGTTCGAATTTTGAGAATGAATTCATCGAGTAGATTCGATGTATGAAAACGTGTGACATTGAAAAAATTCAACAGCGGATAACGTTGTTCATCTTCGAATGTTTCATCGAGAAAATGCTGAAATAATCCGTGAGGATTTTGTTGTTTCATGAAATGAGCAAAGGCGGTTTTATATTCGTTTATTTCGTTATCAATTGATTCGATATGCGGAGAAATCAGTTGTCGTTCGATGAGCATTTCAATTTCACAAACAGATGTACTCGTATCATTTAAAATACGTTCGTCAAGAAGATGATTGAGCAGTTTATACAGCCAAATATAGGTTTGCTGTGGATCGGTTGATAGTTGAGATAGAATTTTGTAATCATTGAGAAACTGTTGTTTGAAATCATTTTCAGTTAGATAATTCGAATCCTGTAGAAAAAGCAAAAGTCCGTGTAGAAGAAAACGAAGAAATCGAAATGAAATCGGTTGATTGGTTTCGAATGTTTGACAATTATAATAACCCAATCGTTGCGTTCGATTGAACTCTTCTAAATATTGATCAATGAATTTCATCGATTTTTTGATTCGATTGAATGGTTTTTTGCAAAGTGGACACGTTTTTCGATTGTCCGATGAATCGAACATCCAAAGGCAAGTTGCCGAACATTTATAAATCGATTTGCCTCGTTTTTCTCGTCGTAAATCGATCATTTGATTAATAGCTGGATGAGTTGCTAGACCAGGCAGAACGATACTCGATAGATGTTGATTCATATTCATCGGAATTTGTCGATCGACATCGAACAGAATACGACCGAAATAAGGCTGAAATCGAAAGGAGATAAACAACGCTGTTATATTCAACGCAAGCAAACGTTGATGAATATCTTCGGTTGATGTCAAATGAAAATAGGATTCTGGAGTAAAATTTGAGCAAAGTGATACAAGAAAACGATGACCGAGAGATGTAAATGAATGAATTAGTTCACTGCGAAGATCGTTCGTGATTAGATCGAGAAATTTTTCATCGATATTGTTAAATCGAGAGTAGTAATAATGAATAAACCACGAGAGAAACGCGTAGGTTTGCCGAGGATTTGAATGGCAATCGAGAATGAATCGTTTGAGTTCTTCGTTGGATTTGAGTATTCGATCGATTCGTTTGAATTCATCGAAACATTCGAATAGTGGCGTCGGAAGAACGACATGTTCGACGATGGTTTCAGTTTGTTGATCGATGAAATTTTTCATCCAAAAAACTTGCCGATCGTTGTACAATGTGTACAATTGTTGTAGATCAAGTTGAGACATTTGCAAAAGTTGTTTGATTATGAATAATTTCAATGTTGAACACAATTTCGAATCGGTATTTGTTAGAATTTCATCGATACGAACCAGTGCATAGCTGTTCATGTCATTATTCAAAGCAAATGCGTACATTTGACTGTAATATTTCAGCCAAACAATGAGACAAATCAAATGGCTAGCTGAGAGATTCTCGAAATTATTCATTGTACTTAGATTTTCACGGAAGTTTTTAAATTTTTCAACGAGTTCAACATCGATCTGTTGATCATCGACGTTCAACATTAATTTCATATGAAATCGATTGACGAGCAATCGTTGAAGTTTATTCGTATCATTTCGAAGAATTTCATTTAATTGTGGATAATTTTCATTCTCATCGTTGTCTTGTAAACGTTCGAATAGTTTCAATTTAACATCGATTAATGTCAAAATCTTGGCCGAATAAAACCAAAGATTATTCGTCGAACGATTGATTAATTTCAATACGTCACCGTACGAATCGATATGTCCAACGAGCCAATCTTTTAAAAAATCATCCTCTAATTTAATCAACATTCGTTCGAGAGTCTCACGAGCAACAATCGGAACGATTCGATGTCGAATATTGTCGATGAATTCATCGATATCAAAGCAACTTTCAAATCTTCCAACAAAACCATTCCTACAAACGGTTTTTAACGTACTGAGTGCTTCATTCGACGGCAGAGTACTCGTCAAACAACGAACGAGACTTAAATACGTTCGTAGTTTTTCGAGATTGCTCACCCAATACAATTGTAAACTATGAATTCGACTTGCAATTGAACTAAAAACTGTGACGATCTGTTGAATATCTTCAGTTCGATTGATAACATCGAATGAGAGAATCAATTCAATAAGATTCATGAGACTCGTCTCAATCATTGGATCGCCTTTGCATGTAAACAACCATTGAGCATCGATGACAGTTGTATTCGGTGGTAGCTGATAGAATTGTTGATTGAAAAGAACGAGAGTGTAGAAACTCGACGAACGAATGTTCTGTTCAGGTTCAATGAGAAATTGTTGTTGAATTAACGAGAGAATCGTTTGTTCGTTGTTGAGTAATTGTAAACTTATTTCGAATACACGTAAAATAGTTGTTAGTTCGATATGATCGATGAGAAATAGTTGTTTGTACTGTTGACATGTTCGTGTTTGATTCGATGTCAATAGTTCGAAGGCAAATGACGATGAAAGATGTATTTTAGCGTCGAGTAAATGCAAACGAAGTTGATCGTGAAAATAGATCGGAAAGATTTGTTGATTGAAAAAGAAATCTTCGTGATAGATACTTTCGAACATCGATTGTTCCTTTCGAATATTTTCGTATTCGAGTTGTGCACAGGGCAGTTTAAGATCGAATACAAGCGGCATTTCGATGATATCCTGTTGAACTATCGTTGTATCGAGATTATCGAGACTTGTTTCGAAACAATGAGTCCAAAGTTGAACGAGATATTCTCGAAGAACGTCGTCAGTTAGATTAGTCAAATAGATAGACGAATCAATAAAATTATGTCGTTCGAAATGCGTGAGAAGTAGAGTAAAATAGGCAGAATAATAGTTAAATATTGTCGAATGAAATGCATCAGTAAATGAACGTGCTGTGCCAATGGCTCTGCTATTCGTGAGTAGATCACGTCGCCAATCGGTTTTGACAAGAAGATTTTGTTGAACGAATAGTTTCGTTTGTTTTTCAATGATCGAACGTAAATTTGTTGTTAATTGAACGAAAATTTGAGTTCGTCGTTGGTTGATCTTCATTTCATCGTCGTGCCAACTGGTTACATAACGAAATTTAGCGAGACATCGATCGATGAGCTCATCGAACATGTTCGGCGTACATTCAAAATTCGAATACGATGGATTTTCGATGAGATCTCTCGAGAAAATCGTTGTAGCATTCAAATCATCGATCATATCAGCTGGCCAATCATGAAAAAGAACGTCGTTGTCAGTTTGATTGAGTAGATTTCGTTGTAAATGAAAGATGAGCCAGATTTTCGATTTTATTTCGTTAAGTAGAATGTATTTCAGCGAAAGAAGATGTCGCTGTTCGGCATGATAATCAACTCGAATGAGAAGAAGATGATGTTGAGCAAATTCTTTGATACGATCGGTGAGATCACGTTGAGTTTTGAAACTACTTAGATTTATTTCGATAACATCAGTTGGAAGATCGTTGAGTCTATCGAATAGTTGAGTGTATGTGTAAATAATTCGAATAGGATTTTTGTCGTGTTGAAGGAGTTGGGAGAATGTTAATGATGAATGTATGTCGTAGTATCGATCGATTAATGATTGGTTTGAAGAATTGGAATCGAGTGAGAGAAGGAGAGGCAAGTCGAATGAACTCGTTCGAAGTAATTTCGTTTGACAATAGTTAAGAACCGTTGAAGTTCGTTCGAATGCTTCGAGAACAAGTGAACAGAGATAATCTTGACTGTAATTAACGAACAGATGTTGTTGAAGAGGAAAGTATCCATTCAAATCCTTGGGCAAAAGACTATCGATCCAATCTTGAAGTTGATTTGTCATTGTCAAATGATGCGGTTGAATAAGCGCACGAATATCAATGAGATGTTTTTCGAAACGATTCAGAAACGGTGGATCACATTTGTCAAGATCACGTTTGTTTATAAAAACTACACAATAGAAATCATCGTTGATCAAACAACGAGGATGATAGATAGCGCCCAATGCAATTCGACAATATTTTTTCTTAGCAAAAACTGAAAAATTCTGATTGAACAAATCGTATAAACTGTCGTACAAATGGCCCATTTGTCTCATAATCAGTGTCATCTTCGTTTCAGCATAGAGTATGATATCCATCAGAACTCGATAGTTATACTGTTCGGTGTACGTATTCGATGATATGAAATCGCCTGAAAACGAACTACCAACGAGTGTTCGTACGTTGATTTGATTTGTTTGCTGATGAATATGAATAAAACGTTCGACATAATCAATCGTACTTTCATTCTCAGCGATTAACATTAAATATCGACCTGTTCGATTGTTGAGCGCTTGTTCGAGTAGATGATTGAACATTGGATAATTATCAATATCGATAAGATCCTTTCGTTGCATATATTCGCAGAATTTATGCCAGAGATATTCGGACGCATCGGTCGGACCATCGAAATTAACTTTCAATTGTTTCTGTATGATATCAAAGATATTCTCGTTTTCGTTTGTTTCTCGAACGAGATTTTTAATCAACGAATAATAATCACGTAGACCGAAATAGTTTTCTTTTAAATATTGATAAAGTTCGTGATAAGCACGAGACAAACAATTGATAATGTTTCTATCGATCGAAGAGAATTGATCGATCGTTTGACCGGTTTTTTGAAGATCTTCAATGCTTGGATCGGGCACAGATACGTACAGAGCACGATTCATTTTCGATGCGTCTAAACGCCAATTCGAAAGTCCAACGAAACCGTATCGATTCTTTTCAATTTCTAATTCAGCATGTAGAACTTTCAATGGATTATGTGGCGAGAGTTCAGCGAGACCGATTTCATCGAAAATAATCACAGGTAATAAACCTGAACAATTCTTCACTTGAGAATATCGATCAGCTCGTTCGAAGATTTTAACAATGCTTTCCGATGTCGAATTTTGTGAACCTTGAAATGTCACCGGTATAAGTTCGGGTAGAGTTTGAAAGTACGGATCTCGACATTTCTTTCCTTTGAGATTACTGAGAATGATTTGAACAGCTGATGATTTACTACTGCCCGGTTTGCCACATAGAAAAACAGGTATTCGATTGAGAATACATGCGAATAGAACGAAGAGATTGTCGCGCAATGCTCGATTATAAGCTGTGCCAGCGGGCAATTCTAATTTATCTTTGAGTAGAAGTTTTTGTTCTTTTTCGAGGAATTTCTTGAGATGACCGGGCGTTTTGCCGATAGTTGGATAGTATTTCGACATGATCGATGTCATTCTATCGAGATAGGCCTTTTGGAGATCATTGGAACGTAAACGAAAGTAATAGCAAAGTAAAACTGCAATGAAACTCGATCGAAGTATGAACAGAGCCGTTTGTTGACGATGAATCGATTTATTTTCACGTTCTTGTAATGATTCGTAGAACCAATTGTACAATCGACAGAATCGTGCGATATCTCGAAGACTAACGCTGCTTACATCTTCGAAATCGCGAAAATATTTCTGAGATTCAACGAGAAGATCAACGGTTAGTTTGAATAGAAGCGAATGTGTCGAAAGATGTTGACATTCATTTAGCATTGTTTCGATATAGGTTCTCTCGGATGATTCATTCAAATGACCGTAATCCCAGATATATTCGAGCATTGTCTCGGGTATAGGCACGACGGTATACAATAGACTACGATCCGTGCTTGAATGCAATAATTTCTGCATTTCGTATCGATTTTTACGTAGACCAATGTGTGCATCGTCGTTCTGTTCGAGTTTACTGGTTTTTTGTCGTAAGGGATTGCACGCACCGAGAAAGACGATGTTCTCGGGCAATGATCGACCGAGTAATGTTCGTTCGCAGATAATTTCTTTGAGAAGACCGATGTTGATTGTCGTGTTGAATTCATCGAAGAATATCCACAAACGTTTATTGTCCTTTTTACATTCTTCAGCGAGACAAATGTATCGATTCATTGTTTTAACAATTGTCTCAGCAGAGATTCCAGCATGCATACGAAAGACTTCCATTTCATCATCGGATATTTTCTGACATAGGAATTGTATTAACGCTGTTTTTCCACATCCTAAAATGGAATTCTTCTCAGTTGACAGACTTTACTATCGTTCCTTATATCGTCAAAATAATCAAAATGTCTAGTTTCGAAATCTACTGGAAGATAAAGAGACCTGTAAGCTTTTATTGCAGCCACTCAAAACACTATTTAGTTAAAGACACGGTGTGTTTTCAAATAGTTTTTTTTTTCTCGTTTTAATAAATTTATTCTAAAAAACTATCAATAAAGTTTGCAGGTAGTGTCCGTCGGAGTCGACTTTTTCTTTCGATTTATTTACATTGACAATTGTCATGGAATTAATCGATCAGTAAAAAGAGTGAAACTACTAGTAAAATTTGAATTTTTTAAAATGCATTACGGAGGGTGAATCGACAGTAAATAAAGTGAAATGATCAGTTATTTAAAAGAAACGATTAGCAAATAAATCTTTAGTGCAGTAAATAAAAATAATCTATCAGTGAATTAGATGAAAAAGTAAGGGGAGAGTAACAACTGATTGAAATCATCGAAAATCAGTCAGATTCGCGTGTGTTTTGTATGATTTTGAGTGAGTCTCAATGTTTTTCTGTGATTTTGTCTAATTATACAAGGTTTTCAGTGATTCCTAATGATTTTTGTTCTAGTGAAAATCACAAATCAGTTGTTACTCCCTTGAAAAAAGTCGAAACGGATAAAATTTCTTGTTCTACTGCTAAACTGTCAGTTCACATAATAAACTGATCATTTATTTTATTTCCTTGGCAATTAGCGTTCTGTAGTAACCCCGTTCTCCAAATAAAAGATCCCGGGTCTTCTATGATGTCCGAACGTATACTATGTCTCGTGCGTATTAAAGATTTTAATTGATTATTAATTAAAATATTTTCAGAAAAAAAAACAAATTCAAATTTTACCATTTTTCTGGAAAATTTCGAGCGTATTTCTTAAAGATTTTCATCAAAATATGTTTTTTTCTATTGCACGATAAAAACTTTTCCTAATTCTGAGATAGGGAAAGGTTATATCTTACCTGTTTCGCCCATAATCAACACTGGAATCCGACTGAGTACTCTCATGTAGACAAGTAACATTTTAATGTAATTATCCGGTGTGAGAACGTAAGATTTTCGAAAATGTGCCGCGATATTTTCGTGAAATTTCGTTATATCACGATGTTCATCGGACATCGAACGCATAAGAAGATATTCGGTTGAACAATGCGAACAACGATCAACCGAACGATCAAATGTTCGACAGCATTGCAAACAAATCGATTTATTGAAATATTTATTCGATAGTAAAGTTAATTTCTTGAAGAAATCCGTATGTGTCAATTGATCATAATCAGGAAAAACATCATTGGTCGTTATTTGTTTATTTTGTGTTGCTGCTGAATAGTATCTTTTGAAATATTCAACAAGTATCGATGGTATATCATTCGTACTCTTATAGACAAATAACGGAATAATATTTTCCGTAAAAATCATAGTAAATGGTTTCGTTTGACTCCATTGAATAATATGACTGGTGGAATATTTATTTCGAAGTCGTTGCTGTTCTCGAACAGTCTGAACAGCGAGTGAAGTGAATTGATTCGACGATTGAAGAAGTGTTTCAACAAGTTGAACGCGAAGTTTAGGCTCGGGAATATATTCAACTTGAAAATACGGACAACGAGAAAAATCTGTAAATAAACGATGAAAAACCGCGATAACAATTGACAATTGAGTCCAACTGGTAAATTTCGAATGAAAATACTTCTGTATGAGATCAATACAAGTATTTAAATCGATTCTATGCATGATTGTTCCATCGATATTTTGTCTCACAATCGATCCATCGTCGTACGATTGTAGATATTTAACAACAGCTTGAATATCCTGTCGTTCGACATCGAGTCGCGTCCAATCGACATGAGAAATGCAGAGCGATGACGGAAAATATTCAAACAATTGAAGAGAATTCAATTCGGCTTCCGGTGACGCATCGAGTTCGATAAAAATCGGCAAATTCGCCGGTAGACAAACGGTTTCTTGTCCGAAACGAAATTTGCCAAAGAAAATCAAACAAAATAGAATCTCATTCAATTGCTGATGATTACTAATCACGCCAATATCGAGATGAAGTGCGCCGTGTTGAAGTTCATCGTATTTCTCTCGAAATCGTTCGGCAAGAGATTCGATTTGAAAATCGCCCGTCAACGGAAATTTGACATAGGTTCGATTTAACGAACGAATTCGTTCTCGAATGTACGTCGATTTGCCGAGACCGATGAATTTCGAGGTCACAAGAGTACAATGCTGAATTATGCTCGTCAAATCGAAGGCTTGTTCTCGAAGGATAGTTAGCAAGTTCATTGATTGAATTTCACTGATCAATCGTTGATGTTGAGGGGTTTCACAGGTGATTAGACCCATTTGAAAAGCATGAGCCGAGTGTTTTTCGATGAGTTGTCGTAGCAATCGAACCGATTGATCTTGTATCGATTGTGCGAGAAGTTCAGGACGAATGAGCAAATGAAATGTTCGAGAAAAGAAACAACGATAGATGAACGCTCGAATCTCGATCCAATTTGTATTCGAACGACAGAAGAAAAGATGATGAACTCGAGGAATGATTTTTGTTTGTGAAAAAAGCGAAAGTATGCCACGAAGAACGCCGTGATTTGTCGTTTCGATGAGGAGACATTTGTTATTGAATGTTTGCGGTTCAGATGAAGTAAGAACTTGTCCGAGATATTCGAGACCATGCTGAGGTCGTTCGATCGATTGAGGTTCGATGTCGATGTATTTGAGTAGATGATAGCCTGGATGTGCGAACGACGATCGATCGAAAATGTAATCTTCGATCAATTGAAGATGATCGCCGGTGAAATAAGTTAGATTCGGATGAGTTTCGTACATTGAACATAGGGTTTGTTCCCATTGTCGGAGTTGTTGTTGGAGAAATTCGCGAGTTTTCGATAGGTCATGAAAGATGCCGTCGACGCACGTGAACGTTCGATTGGTTGAGAGATATTCGACAAGATTCGGATAGCCGATTGAGTGAAGATCTTGGAGAAGTTGGAGCATCGATTGAATGACATCGGCAAGACCGATGAAGTAGTGAAGTTTGATTTTTTCATCGGACGAGATCGGCCGTGAATATTCAAGTAGACGAACACGATCACGTAATTCATTGAGATCCAATGCATTCAATGTCTGCTGTTCGAAATATTCCACATGAACATCGAATTTGTCACGTGTCAATGTGAAATTTATCGTCGAATGATTGAGAACATCCGATATTCGTCGACGTTTCGCTTGTTCTTTGTCAGTTAATTCTAAATAAATACGTTGAATACACGTCAATGCAATCGATGTCGATTCGAAACATTTGAGTAGATTATCCTGCCAAAGTTCTTCGATAGATTGAACGATAGATTCGTAATTTTTTGGAATTTTTGCATAGAAACTATCGAGAAATGTTGTTAGAAGAACAAGATCGAATATAACTGCGGCATCAATGAGTAAATCATCGCGATCGTTGATGCTTTCTTTGAGATTATTGACATCGTCGAGTGTGATCTGATCGAGAAAACGAATTAGATCAATCGATGAACTGTAATAGGAGAAGAATTTCTGCAGTTTCGGCGATAGATTCTCGCTGATTTGAGTTTGATATTGTTCGAGAATTGGAATACATTGATGACCGAGAGTATTTTCATTTAAATTCAAAACATTCGTAAGTAGATCGGCGTCAACGAATGCATTCAAACGTAAACTTAGATTTAATAGACCTTGACAGATATGTTTGATCTCGATACGATTCTTCCAAAATGAACTAATTAAAATCAAATGTCGAAATGCTTCGGGATTAATCAATGATTGCAATGAATGAAGATCATTTTCAGCGTGATTTATATCCGAAAATATCCAAAGAATATCGTTGATCGGCAATTGATAATGTTGCTGGCAGACATCTTGAATTTTGGATTGAAACTCGAAAAAAATCGAAATTGTCTGACCGAGAATTTCGATAGATGAAAATGTCGATTGATCAGTTAGAAATTCCGATTCAGGCCACAAATCTTCATCGAATGCGTTCGAATTCGTTCGTTTACAATCAAGAAATGTTCGCCAACAGATTGTCTTGACATACGGATTCAATTGTTCAGCAAATGACCGAACAATTTCGAAATCAACGGGAATACAAACCGATTGAATCGGTTTTCGTTGTAAATCTTCGCGTAGTTCTCGAATCGATATTTCATATTTATCTTTATCATTCGCTTGCGAACAATAAATCTCGATCGATGTTAACACATTCTCGGCTATTTCTTGTTTAGTTTTCATGTCTTTGATTGCTAATGAGAATAATTGATCGAGTTCGTACTGTTTGCCGATGGATTCAGCGACTGATGTCCAAATCTGACGGATGATTTCGTGTTGTTCGCGAGTGAACTCTTTCCAAACACGAATATCCGATGCGTAGAGACCGATATATTTCCATTCTTTGAACTTTTTAGCAAGTCGAACGATGATTTCCTTGTGAATATCGAACGAGTTCAATGATGAATCGAATAGAATCGAATAGGTGATCGTTGATTTCGATGGATTTCGAAATGTATCAGAGATTAACTCAGCATCAGTGATTTTAATTAACAAGAGAATCGATTGAATAAGAATTGTAACTAAATAATTTTCATGATTTTGTTTCTTATCAATGTTCATCAAACGAACTAATGGATTATCGCGATTATCAAGCATTTTTAGCGTTTCATTTTCATCTTCGACATAATTTTGAACGAATTTCTTATCGAACTGTTCGATAAACTCGTTATTCTTGATATTATTCAAACCATGTTCAATTAAATCAAAAGTTCTATTGAATTCAAAACATTGATCAACCATAGGATTGAGAAACATCGAAATATCATCATTCTTTGACCACCATTCACAGAACGTATCCATTTTGGATACAATCGTTTGGAACAGATCGTTATCATCTGTAAAACATCGTGTCCATTTTTCGATTAATTTTGGTTTGTAGATTACGCCCTTAGGATGATATTCAGCGAGAAAATATCGAAACCAATCGATGAGATATTCGGCTGTTCGTTTAAGTATTCGTAGGAGATATTCTTGACGATCGATAGTGTATAATAATGATGGTTCGTAGTAATCGAAGAGAATATCATGGATGATTGGTAGATCATCGGATTTTATATGAGGATATGGTGATTTCAAACGATAGATAATCTTTTCTCGTAGTGTTCTGTTTGATTTGAAAGTAGTTTGGATTAAAGCTGTGGCTGATATTGTGGAATTTTGAAGAAGTTGATTGGTATCTTGATTTTTAAGATATTTTAAAAGTAATAGGATGTCTTCTAGCTCGACTAGAATAGAGAGAAATGTAAAATTTCAAAAGAGAATTCGTTCGAATTACTTGGAAATCGATTTTCTGTAAGAACTTTAGTAAGATGAGAGTCGATATCTGTTTCAAAATGATCGATAACAAATTGCGTCAGAAAACTAATATAAGCATCTAACGAAGAGGCCAATTCAAGATGTTGTAACGTCAAATCATTCTGACCAACTAATCCAATTAAAAACGTACTTTGATCAATTGGTAAACGGACACGTAATGAAGCGAGTGAATCTATTAAATTGATAATCATTTCTTCTTTTCTGCTGTTTAAATTAGGGATTTTTGAGAGTAAATCGAGTTGTTGATTGTTAACTTTTTCGTAGAGTAAATGAATTGAGAAGAGATGGATTAGACCTCGGCAAAATGACGGCCATTCGTTGTCTTCGATTGAACTCAAAAGTGATTCGAAATCAGTTGAAACTATTTGAAAAATCTTTGATGCGAATGATCCAGCTTCAGGAATGCCAATGATCATATTTTCTTCGTTGATTGATAGAACAGAAAGCATACGAATTAAGATTTTCAATGCTGATAAATGATCTTCAACGATTGAATCGATCATAGGATAATATTTCTCACATAGACGAAAGAACGTTCTCAAACAATCACGTGACATTTCAGAAACTGAATCTAGTTGATTTAAAAACGGATCAAAGATTTCAAATTGTCTCGAATTAATTATATAATAAGTGAAATAACATAGAGCATCCAAATACGGTACATCACGTCCTTAAAAATAAATCAAAATCATATATATACTGTCATCTATTCATTCCTACCCGGTGGAGAAAAAACAAATGTATTCGGTTCGAAATGAACATCGAACAGGAATTGATGCGATTGATTGTCAATCAATTGACGAACTTTATTTTCATCGTAATGATACGAAACTTTCGTTCGTTTTTGTGATATTCGAATACGATACATTCCATATTCATTCAATTTCAATTCATAGAGAATAGCACATGGTTCTTTTTGCACTCCAGTGAAAATCAAACGTTCAGAAAAATCGTATTTAACATGATCACGAAAAATAGCTTGTATTGTCCAATTATCATTCGAATTCGCATAACGCAATGTATAAAGTGATATTGATGATTGATGTTGATGTTGATGAATTTCAACGTATGATTCGCTTAGCATATTTTCAAATGAAAACAAAAGAAAAAACAAGTCAACTGATAAGGTTTGTTTTCGATAGGACAAACTGATAACGAAACTGTGTCTTCTTGATTGCGAACAGTTTTTTTTTCTTATTTATCAACAATATGATGGAATATTATCAGAATACTTATTTTCATTGTTATTCTCCAACTAAAATCACACAACTTCATCTAAATTATTTTTCAACTTTTGCTTATACATAGAAATCTTAGTTTTATCTATTCAATGTCTTCTTCGTCAAATTCAGTATTAGAAAAATGATCATTATTTAAATCTGGCAAACGTTATCAGTTGAATCGTCGTTTCTACGAGAATGTAAAAGTGATCCTACAAGAAGGGTATCAAAGTTCTTCCCATAGAATTTAAGAATTTTGCGATTATATATTTAGCT
>ERZ778019.2712-NODE-2712-length-15621-cov-3.328215_pt1 | contig 15621 bp, 10 predicted proteins | sample MGYA00375749_ERZ778019 | MGnify/ENA primary metagenome ERZ778019 (study PRJEB29350, sample SAMN05389821) | bioreactor metagenome | isolation source: Ammonium sulfate bioreactor | place: South Africa: University of Cape Town | collected 2014-03-17 ... | reverse complement strand
AAAGCTTCGATGCTACAGCCTGGCTTTCCATAGTCATACACGACCCCGGATTCGATGTACTTGCAACCGCCACGTCTTATCCGTCGTGTCCTCAATAGACGAAGAATGTCAATATGCTCTTCGACCGGTCCGAACTCGGAGTGCCGAACTTGTCTTGGTTGCGCTGAACGAAATGTCGCTCGTCGATATAGAAGTACTTTAATCTCAATGGGCAGTGGGCGCGCCTATCGTTGTCACGGCGCTCCTCCTGGCTTTGGCGACACTCTTCTTACCGGCCCCTTGAACCAACAAGCCTCGTCGTGGCTATTGTATCATCAGGTATCGACGTCGCCCTCGAGAAGTCCGGCATCCAGATGTCCGACCTCGTATGGTACAGAGGAGTTCCCCAATCGCCATCTTCCGGGAAGGCAATCATCCTGTTTTGAGCGGCACGTTCGTCGATTTGGACGGCAAGCGCTCGCTGTACATGCGCGGCAGGACATTCCCTGGCCTGCGCGGACCGCTCTCTTTGCTATTTGTGTGCCCATGAGAATTCAGACAGCAAAATCCTGACGCTGGCGAAGGACGTACTCGCACTAACGAAAGCGAACTGGAATGCGACGCAGTTCGATCAGAAGTTTCCAGCACCGCTCAAGGTGGTGCGGGAGTCGGACGCATTCTTAAGCACGTCGAGTGCGGGAAGGCGGTCTCATTGGACTTCCGCCGTTATACTTCTAGATCGTAGCGTGCCGTTTACGACCGCCTTCAATCGCTACGTCTTGCCAGATTAAAAGGCGACTTCTTCAACACAATCGACCCAAAGACGTACTCAGATGGTCTCAGTCTCGGGGATGGCCTCTTTGCGTCGCTTCCCCGTGGTCCAGCCCGATAGCGTCTGATCCAAAAGCGGGCTTTGAGGGAACGGTCGAGTTTGGTCCAGCGCTGGCTCTCAATCCCGCCTTAGGGATGGTAGACGAAGTAAACTAGCCACTTGCAGTCGGAGTATGTAATCCGTGGAAAAGCGACATGAAGTAATCGCGGGTGTGTGGCAGGTTAGAGGCTCTGATGCTAGTCGCTTGAGCGAGACCCGGCCAGCGGTTGCAAGCTCGTGCTTGGCCGGCGGGCAGCACCTAGAGCTCTCGAGTCAGGTGAAGGGATAGTCCAGACCGCAAACGCCAGATGGCGGCAGCGAAAGCCGAAATGGTACGAAAATTCATGGGGCCGCAAGGCCTATGCTGGTTCGAGTCCGGTCCGCCCGCACTAAATTGACAAGAAATTCAATTGAGGACGCGTTAGGGAAGTCTGGCAAGCCATGGCAGGAAGTGCGCCGACCCACATTCCTATTCCAAAAAATGACGCGGATTTTGAGCGAAAAGCAGTCGTTCTGTTCCGTGAGATTTTAAACGACCCCTCAGTGAAACGCTTGGGCCGCGACGGCCAGAAGCAATTCGGTGTTGATATAGTTGGCTACCGCGGCGGGAAGGTCAGCAAGATCGTCGGTATCCAGTGCAAGAAGCGTGCTCCCACGCGCACATTAACAGCCGATGAAGTGCGAACTGAGGTGAGGAAGGCGCTCAAATACTCGCCGAAGCTGCAAGAGTACATCATTATCACGAGCGCCCCGAATGATAGGAAGCTGGACCAGCTCGCGCAGGAGCTTTCACTTGCGCAAGCCAAGAAGGGCAGAAAAATCCGCATTGAAGTCTGGGGTTGGGAAACGCTGGAAGAGCGCATCGATGAGTATTCCAGTGCCAGACAGGCATTTGATCCTGGATGGAGCCCGGCGTTCCAAGCAGTCCAAACACAGCTTGAAGAAGTGGCCCGGGTTCAGAGGACGCAACCCACGGCGGCGCAAGTCCAGGGCATCGCGGAACAGATTCAGCGGCAAACGTCCATTCAGACGTTTGCCTTCCCTCCAGAATTGGCAGAGCGGCAGCTCAAAGCCGAGTTGGAATGGATGAACAAAAGACGCGGATTCGGCGAAGCCGAGACAGCGCAAGAGCTGGCTAAGGTGAGCGCTCGGGTCACCCTTGGCGATTTGGTGAACGCGCCGCCTGAATTGCGCGCTGACACTTTGGAGCGCGCTGCCAGAGCGAATCTAGTGCACGAGACTATCGACCGTGCAAAATGTTTTCACGGCGAGGCGCTCAAGCTCGGCCTAGCTGATTCGTCACTTTATGATGCCTTGTTACCCGATGCCGAGGGCAATAGTGACGAAACCCAGAAGCGTCTGGCCAAAATTGACCGACCTGATGCACGCGCCGCCAGATTCAATTTGACTGCTCGCCTCAAAGGTGCTGCTGAAGCACTCTCCTGGATGACGCAACAGGGCTACACTATTCGCGATCTTGGAGCAGCCGGTTCGCTCAACATGCTGCTACGTCGAACGGAGATGGGCGACTATCAGACGGCCCTTGCCGAGGCGGAAACCTTATCTGAAGATTGGTTCGAGAACTATCCTGCACTTCGGACCATTCGAGCCAGCCTTCTGCTTGCTGCCGTGCTTCCCAGTGACCAGCGCGGGGTGCTCTTCCAGGGGTTGCCGATCAATCCGAGGATGCTTCAATTTGCGAGCATCCCTCAAACGCAAGCCAATATCGTCAGGGCGCGCCAAGAGTTGGAAGCTGCGCGGGTAAGCATCAAGTCGCTGAATCTTGAACTTTGCGATCCGTATCTTGAAGAGCAGATACTCTGGTTGCGTCTGGAGAATACATCCACCGCCGATAACGCGCGGCGACAGATTGAAGAAGAGATCAAAAATCCGGACAAGACCCTGCGCCGGGTCCGGTTGGCACTTGCCTACGAAATCCCGTTTAATCGCGATGCGCTTATCCGTTCGTTGAATGCCAAGCACGAAGTTGGCCAGGCTACAGCGGATGACCAGTACACCTTGTTTTTGTTCGCTTGGTTTAGCCGCGATGTTAGAAAGCTGGTCGACTATTTCGACGAGCACCGCGCGGAAGTCTTTTCTCGTCAGGACCTTTCCCTTGAATTCCTCGCTCAGATCGAAGCAGAAGCATTAGCTCGAATTGGCCGCTTCTCGGATGCCAAAGCACGGGTCAAAGAACATCGTAAGGATGTGCTGAGCGCCGAGGCTGCGGCGATTATAGAGGCCCTCATTGCCTCTGTTGAGGAGGGTAACGAGACAGAGCGTATTCGCAATCTTTATGAGACCACGAATGAGCTCTCGTATCTGCGGCTTTTGGTAGCCAATCTGTTTAGGGAGAAGAATTTCGCGGAACTGGTGAAGTACGCTCCCATACTGGTTAAGGAGGACCAGCGGAAGGAAGACTATGAACTTGCTCAAAGAGCATTTTTCGTTGAACGGAAATACCAAGAGGTTGTCGATCTTGCCGACGCCTATCCCGAGCTTCATTCGTGCAAGGATGAATTTTCATCGGTTAAGGGCTGGGCGCTTTTTCACCTAGGCCGAGTCCTAGAGGCGAGAGGTATCGCAAGAGAACTCGTTGGTCGGCGTCACGACGCCAACGACCGGGAACTGGACATCAATACTGCGATGGAAACGGGCGATTGGGGCTATATGCAATCGATCGTTGCGCGTGAGGTGCCGCTGATTCCGCAACTTGACGCCGCCTCGCTTATGCGGCTTGCGCGCCTCGCCTTCGAAAGCGGGAGCACGTATGTCGATCAGTTCAGGGATGCCGCGATCGCTGCAGCGCCGGACAAGCCGGAGCCCTACCTCGCTGCCTATCAGCTTTCTTTGGACAGAGGAGAAGAGTACCAGGAATCACGCGCGCACGAATGGTTTCAAAGAGCTATTCAGCTTTCTGGTCCAACTGGCCCGATTCAAGCGGTCAAGCTTCAGGAGATCGTCAATAAGGCGCCTAGCTGGAATGAGAGAGTGGAGAATACCAGCGATCTGTTGGCTCAGGCAAAAATCCCACTTGATGTTGCGGCCCGCGCCCTCAATCGTCAGCCGGTCGAGTTGTTTGTTGGCACGGCAAGAAGGAACGAACTATCAGCTAACCCGAAGCGGCAGTTTCCTATCCTTGCCTTCTCGGGTGGCAGAGCACCCAATAGCCTTGATAGTATACGTCGCATCGCCGTCGACATAACGGCTCTTTTTACGCTCGATCATCTGGGCTTGCTGGGCAAGGTTATTGGTGCATTCGATCAGGTCTGCATAGCGCCCTCCACCCTGAGTTCTCTTTTCATCGACAAGCAGTTCATTCGCTTCAAGCAGCCGTCAGAGGTGGCGAAAGCTCGTCATATTAAGGAGCTGATTGGAAAAAAGCGACTCAAGGTTATTAAATCCGCGCGGATGAGCGTCGCCGAAAGTGTGTCCTTCGATATCGATCCAGATTTGCACCAGTTGCTAAACACCGCTCGAGAAAACAAGGCGATCGTGGTGCGTAGCGCCCCGGTGTTTAAACTTCGGTCACTTCTGGAAGAAACCGTCGATATGAGCGCGTTTTCCGATTGTATGATCGATACGCTTAAGGTTTTGCGCTTCCTGAGCGGCAAGGTTACCAAATCCGTAGCGGAAGGGGCGCAGACCTATCTGAGGCACGTTGATCGGGGTTGGTCCTTCAAGTCCAAGCGGATAACAAAACGGTCCGTTCTCTACCTGGATCAGTTGACTGTCGTCTATCTTCACCATGTTGGCCTCCTCGATGTTCTCGCGCAGTCAGTGAAGGGGGTATTCGTTCTCGGGGAGGTTGAAAGGCACTACGATGACGTGATCCGTGGCTCAGAAGCGTCCGCAGATCTTCTGGCCGCAGTTGAACGTATCTGTGCGACGCTCAACGCATCCATAGAAGCAGGCTCCGGGGTCAGATTCACGGGGCGTCGGCAGCTAACCGGCTCAGCGACAGAGGACGATGAGCTTGAGAAGTTTGAAGTGAAACTTCCCTCCATTGATATTATGTCGAATCTCTCCCAAGTGGATGCTGTTGTATGTGATGACCGCTACCTTGTTCATGAAGGCCGCTGGTCTGATGGAACGCGAAGCGTGCCGTGTGCCACGACGCTTGATCTAATTCAGGCGCTTAATGGCCGCGGGCAGCTTTCCGAGATGCAAGTCTATGAAAATTACCACCGGCTGCGAGCGGCAGGATATCATCCCGTGCCGTTTAACACGGACGAACTCAAACGGGAACTGGCCCGGGCAGGGATCGAGAACAAACGACTGGTAGAGACGCCCGAATTGACGGCTATTCGGCGCAGCCTCACGGTTGCATACGAGAACCAGACATTTGTCGAGGCCGAACTTCCCTGGTTTAACCACTGCAGACTGGTGATCTTCCAGGTTCTTAGGATGCTGTGGAGCGACAGGCGGTTTTCCACTGGAGTTATTGCGCGCGCAGACTGGCTTCTTGGTCTCCTCCCAAATCCTCTTGCATGGGTGCGTAATTCCGCTGACGAACGCGCCTGGAGCGCCGCGAAACAAATGGCAATAATCCAGTTAGCGAGTTTGATGACCAGTCCATTTTCGCGCGTTGAGATGGAGCAACGCTATGGCACTTGGGTGGAAGATCGTCTCCTGAGGTCTTGTCGGTCAGCACAACCAGAAATCTACGGGGCAGCAATCGAGCAGGCTGCAGGATTTTTGCGGGAGCTGATTGAGAAAAAGGATGGGCCGCCCTTGGGCATCCGACAGATGCTGGTCCGGCGCCTCGTTCATGCCCTTCATGCTGATTCTCAGAGGGATATCCTAAATGTCAAAGGGTTTGCTGCTGCGGCTGGGATACGTTTACGAACCGTATTAACGCTTAACGGCGTTCGAGAGGTGGAGCTGACAAGTTTCGTGAAGTGCGTGAAAAACGCCTTGGTCGGAAAGCGTTCTTCCCAACTGGTTCTGGCTGACGGCTCGCGTGCGAGAGTCAAGCTTTCCGTCGATCGGTCGAGCTCCGTGCTTATAGAGTTCGCCGCTCTGAATATGAAAATTTCGGAGGCAGGCGTATTTAGTGCCTCTTCTCGAAAGCGGGCGGTTACTCTCGCTAGCATGCTCAAGAAACATCCGTTGCTGCCGGATGAGGAGAAGGACTGGCAGAAGGTCTTGAGATTAGGGCAGGTTGATGAGGTTCGGTTCGTAAAGCTGGTGGAAGCTTTAAGAGAGACGCCAGAAGCCTTTGCATCCGCGCTATCGAGGCCGCAAAAACTAAACAACGACAATATGGTTCCTCGTGAACGGCGTTACTTCGAGCGTCTTGTAGGACCAATTGTTGATGATGCAATTGTCCCGTACCACGAAAAGCAACCAACGTTATTTCAAGATTTTTTGCTTAGTAAGGGAATTGTCGGACTTAGGCGGCTCGCCTTCGGGTGCCTCTCTGCAAACGTAATGCCGTTGCAACGGATGGCCAGCATCCCTCTCAGCGATGTCGAGTCATTGCTGGATGCTCTTGATCCTTTTTCTTTACTGTTCGGTTTTGAAATCTGCGTTGAGCGTTATCGCGCCGGTGATAACACTGCCGTGGTAATGGGACATCGGTTCCTGGACAGGATTTTCAAGGACGAAAGCTGGTTTGAGCAACGATGTGAGGTTTTTTCGGCTTGCGCGCTGATATCGAGTGTTCGCCTTCGCCCGCTCTCAAATCGCTATGGGGCGAACCTCTATTGGTTCCGTCTCGCTGCTCTTGCTCACGCAGGGGTGCTGACGAATGCCCTGTCAGCTATCTCGGATACCAAGAAATTTCTGAAGTGGGCTGTCGACGGATCCAGCGGCCTCTATACGTGGGAGACAATCCCTGACGCAAGGGAAGAGCCTCGTTGGGAATCAGAGTGGATTGGGCCGAAGTCGATCACGGCTGAAATCACTGGTCGATGTCTCAACGCGCTTGGCCGGATTGGCAAGAGAAAAATCCCCGCCCCATGGAAGGCCCGAATCGAACTGGCATTTAGCCGATTAAATCCAAAATTATCAGCGTTCTTCCCCGGGCCACACGATGGATTTTCGGCGGTTGCATGGGCGCAGAGACGAGATGCGGATGTGGAGAAGGTCCAAGCACTTCTTGAGGAGCGTAACTCGTTCAAGGAAGCGCCCGGTCTTTTGATCGTCGCGTATGCGGGAGCCGTTGGCACTAGCCATATTCCTGAGTTGATGCGGCTGCTTGAGGGGTCTAATGACGAGCTTGCTTCGCCAAAAAGCGCGAGCCAGATACTTAAATGTTGCGCTTACGTTGCTTCCATAACCAGAAGCGCGACACTCGCCGACGCGGTTGTTACACGATGCACTCGCTTGGTGACGGGCGATTCTGAATCCAATCAGATACTGGCACTTATGCTGTTGGCGATGAGAGCATGCGCCGCCCACGAAGATCTCGCGATTTACTATCGCGAGATCGGAAAAGTCGCGACAGGGTTCGCTTACCTCACGCCGGAGAGTGAGGCTCTCAATGTCCGTGTGGTGATGGAGGCATTGTGCGAACGCGATCCGAGGATGGTGGCCTCGCTGGGACGTGCAATGTTTCTGCTCGCTGGAAGCGCGCTGGCGGTGTGAAGGCTGTCCGGCCATCGGCACGGTTTCATTTTAGTCCCATTGCTTGGCGATCGACCGCTCGCGCACACGCACTCACTGCTCAGGACAAAGGCTGCAATGATCTACAAAGCGACGGGCAACCTGTGCGCCATCCAGATTCTGCTTGGGCATAACAAGTTCGAGAATACGGTGCGGTACTTATGGTGGTGCGGCTGCAATACTGTCCTTACTCTTGTCAACGAACCGTTGCGGCGATGCCTCTCAGTCCAGATGGTGACCCGGCGAAACGTTGATCTTAAAAGTTGCCATCGTCGGGTTAATCAAATCAATGATCGCTAACTATCAGCGCTACTTTTTGCGGGTCTAAACGTCAGCGAGTTTTGCAGAACGTCGATCAATGTTCGGCGATCGTAGAGTTCGCCATCCAGCCGGCCGTATTCTCGTTTACCCTTACCCGACTCCATGCTCCCTTGACTTCCATAACCGAGATGCCGATCCCTTCCGGGACGACGGTAATTACAGCGAATGTGGTGCCAGGTCCATCGCGCAGGTTCACCGCAGTCTTTGTATAGCGTATCGTGGCTTGTTCGGCTTCTTCCTTAGTGACCGGTTCCGATTGCACCACGTTGGCTGCAGCGACTGTCGCTACTTGACGGGCGGGATCGGGTGCGATTTCTTCGGTCGGAGTAACACCCTTCTCTGTTCCGGATATGGTGTTGGATATCTCCACGCTTAAGGTTGGTGGCAATCCAGTGTCCGCCTTTTTTCTATCGGATCCGAAAACGACGGCAAGTACTGGAATGCCCACAAGGACGCCAAGAACAGCTAATATTGCGACTTTGAGAGGGCTGCGCTTTCTCGCATTCGTGGCGACGGGAGCAACATCAACGGCATCGTTCGTAGGTGCCGATGGCAACGCGACCGTACGTTGCCGCGGCAGCGCTGCAAGCTTTCGGCAACCATCCACAAAAGCCGCCACCACCCCGGTCCTTGAAAACTCTACAAGCTCGTGTACGCCATTGTTGCTTGTGAGGTGCATCGCTTCATACAGGCAGATCGGAATCTGTCTGTTGTCCCTGAAGCGCCGGTCGGGTCCGCCCCTCTTGTTTGGATGTTTCCAAGTATGACCTACGATCTTAGCGTCGCGTGGTACGCGTTCGGTTTCGATAAACCTAGAATCCTGCCACCGCACATTTAGGTCAGCGTAGTTGACCGCCCCCACGCGGCTACCGTCCTGCATGAGCACAATGTCGGGCATAAAGAACATGATCTGCTTGCCCACATGTAGGGCAGGAGGGGTCACATTGCTCTTTATTACCGCGGGGAGATTGTAGGTGAGGGTGGTCACCTTTCTGTTTACGAGGTGCGAGGCTCCCGCGTTGCGCTTCCATGCCGTTAGACTCTGAACTGCGCCTCCGGCTTCAATATGCCATTTGGCGGCACACTCAATGAGGCCGTCAAACCCTTCTACGAGGCGACGATAGGCTGTCTCTGCGTCCCCTTCGAGGTCGTAATAGAGCACCGATGTCCTGCGATAAGAGTCCAGCCACTTACCGATCCCCGCCGCCGGTAGCGCAGCGACGCAAAGAAACAGTCCTGGTCCGCCTGTCGCAAGGCCCGACATCCCACTGATTGCGAGAGCGGTCCAGAAAAATGCCGCAGACATGCGCGTTTGTCTGGCCTTAGAGTTTATTTCGTCGAGCAGCTCCGAAAACGACTCATCGCGCATTTGCATAATATCGCCGGACTCGATCTCGATCATCGCAACATCATCGTTGTCTAACATCGCCCATGGCAATGGTGATTGTTGCGGTGAAACTACCGACTGCCGATCTTGCCCAGCACGACCAAGCGTCGCCCGATAATAGAGGCCCCCGCGACCTCCATGGATGTAGTGCCCACGAGGCCCAGTTCCTATTCGCAGGCCTTTCACGCCAACGGAAACACCGACCCCCGACTTTGAGAAATTGAAGCGGAATGGGCCTGCCGAAACCGATTTTCTAATGTAGAATGGCAATTGCGCCCCCCCGCACCAAGCCCTTCTCTTGCTCCTGAGGATCTGCGTCCCTGTGGCAACGAGGATGAACTGGACTATTGAATAGGATGGCAGATCAAGCAAGTTTATTCAGTCGTTGTTAACGCCGGCTACTGAAAAGCCACTAACTTCAACGGCGCGTTGCGCTTGACAGGGATGACGCACCCTTCGTTTACGAAAGAGCCATGATCGGCAATCTGTTCCTGGCCCATATCGAACAGGTCTGGTTCGGAGCGGCTGGAAATTTCGACACATGGTGGCAATATGTTCGCTTCGCCCTTGGACAGCGTAGCCGTTGCCAGTCTGCCTCTGGCTCCAGGCCCGCCCGCCCCAGTACGTGCTGAACGAACGGCGACTGTCATGCGAACCGGCATCAATGCGGAATTGGGGTTAACAGCCGAACGGCAGCTTATCGTTCAATTTCCGCCCGTACCGGACAGTCGGCTGGCGGCTTCGAGCAGCAGCTTGAACGGCGCACTTTCAAAGATACTTACCTTCGGAACGGTGGCCAGATTCTCGGCTTGGATGGCGAGGTTATCACAGCCGCACGCAAGGCCGGTGCACCACGCTTTCGGCTTCATAGGCTATTGCCAGGGCCTGTTTCCAAACAGTTCACGCCTGAATGGAAACCAAAATCGTATCAGCGGAAGATCTGGATTGGAGCCTCCGGAGCACGGCCCCGCTCAGCCCGTGGCGGGTACGACGCCTATCGAAACCATATGGTGGAAAAGAATGTGAAGTTGGCGCGCGCGCGAGAACGCTTCTATGCGGTGTTGATAAAGTCCAATCCTACCGGGGCGCGGCTGGTTTGGAACGAGGTTGCAGATATAGTTGGCGGAATTCGCTGGGAAGGATTGCGTCCCCTTATGATGCGGTTCTGGCATTTGGAGTTTTGGCGACGATCCGCAGAAGCGTAATCACCGTCAAAACGAAAATCGGTCTTTCCGATCATCCACATCTGGTCAATTCGATGCTGCTTGAACTGATGGAGCGTCGGTGTTGGACACATGCTGTCAGCTTGCTAGCAGGCGTGATCAAGCTGCTGGCTGTGGAATCCGTTGCTCAAAAATGCAAGCGTAATGACATACAAAACGAAGCAGCATTGCCGCCCGATTTGAGCGCCAGTCAGGTGTTAAACGTCTTCTTTCCCGAGGGCGGGTTCAGGCGCTTGCAAAGGCAGGCACCCGATGGCAGTTGCTGGTGCGGACAGACAATTCTCAATGTGCTTGAGCGCGGTCACTCAACAGCGTGCTTCTACGGTATTCTAGCGAGGGCTTGGTCAGCTGACGCGCGCTTCCTGTGAAATCCAATAAAAGCAGAGTATTGCAACGTCCGAACCATTGAGACGCCCCTAGTATTCGTTAGCCAAAGAATTACTCATCTACGCAGAGATTGGATGTTCGACTATGCAGTCCCACGACCCAGGCCGCCAGGTCAGTTTCATTCAACAGGCCTTATCACAGAACCGGAAGCCAATCGCATTCTTCGTCGGTGCCGGCTGTCCACTGTCGGTGCGCATTGAAAAGGTCGTTGACGGGCAGCCGAAGAACGAACCGCTGATCCAGGATGTCAGTGGGTTGACAGCGATCATTTCGGATACCCTCACGAGCAAGAAGAACGGGGAGCCATCCGCCTGGGATAGGATCGTAAAGGCGGCTGAGGAAGATGGCGCCGATGAAAAGAACATCGAACTGCTGCTCAGCAGGATTCGGCAACTGAACGGTGTGGCCGGCAAGGGTATGGTTCGCGGCATGTCCGCCGAAGAGCTCAAGAGTCTCGACGAGCAAATTTGCGGTGTAATTTCGGAGCAGGTCGACAGGGAGTTGCCACACCGTGACACCCCCTACCACAATCTGGCGATTTGGAGCCGCTCGATCCGTCGAGCGCAACCAGTTCACCTGTTTACAACCAACTATGATTTGCTGCTTGAGCAAGCCTTGGAGGAAAGCTCGGCACCGTATTTCGACGGTTTCGTCGGAACGCGCAAGGCGTTCTTCGACCTAGGTGCCGTCGAAGACGAAGAAGCTCTCCCACCGCGTTGGGCGCGCCTCTGGAAGATTCACGGATCGCTAAACTGGCGACTTGATACCAACGGAGCTGTGATCCGAAGCAATGAGAAAAAAGATAGCCGGTCCTACCTGATCTATCCGTCGCATTTAAAATACGATCAGAGCCGCAAAATGCCCTATCTTGCAATGCTCGACCGTCTCAAAGCGTTCTTACTGAGACCTTCGTCGTTACTGTTCATATGTGGGTACTCATTCGCTGACGAGCATATCAACGACGTCATTTGCCGGAGCCTGGAGACCAATTCGACCGCCCACGTTTTCGCGTTTATGTACGGCGATCTGGACGACGCAAAATACGATCGCGGCCGCAAATGCGCACTGTCGACGCCCAACCTAAGCGTGCTGGCCTTTGACAAAGCGATTATCGGCCGCAATCTGGGAGGTTGGCGAGCTGACGGCGTCGATGAACTTGCACTACCACAAAACGTACTGGTCACGGATGGGACGACGGTATCGGTCCGGTTAGGCGACTTCGCTATCTTAGGAAGCCTGCTTCGTGGCGTTGCTGGTGAGCAGGAACCGTCGGATGAAACCTAACAGCGCGAGCGATGCTACCGTCATCGGTGCCGTTCAAGATGTGAGCGGAACTTCTGTCAGCGTGACCTTACGGGCAGATCGCTTCTCGGGCTTAAGCTTTGTAGGCGGGCAGGGTTATAGAATCGGCCAGATCGGTAGCTTCGTAAAGATTCCGATCGGCTATGTAGACCTGTTCGGCATCGTCTCGCAGGTCGGTGCGAGCGCCGTGCCGGAAAGCATGGCCAAGGTGATGCCGAATGGCCAACGCTGGATGACCGTACAGCTCATCGGCGAAGGTTACAGGTCTGGAAAGTTTCAACGAGGCATTTCGCAGTATCCTACCATTGATGATGAGGTGCATCTTGTCTCCGAATCTGACCTCCATTCGATTTACGGAAGGTCCGGCAGGCAAAACCACTTCGTTAGAATAGGTCACATCGCTGGCAGCGAATCGATCGACGCTCTTGTCGACATCAACAAGCTGGTTACTCGCCACTCTGCTATTGTAGGCACGACCGGTTCCGGTAAGTCGACTACCGTCGCCGGCATCTTGAATGTTCTTTCGGACACCGAACGTTTCCCCTCCGCACGGATCGTCGTGCTGGATCTTCACGGAGAATACTCGCGTGCTTTGGGGGATCGGGCCAACGTCTTCAAGGTCAACCCAGACGAGCGCAGAGACACTGAGCGCAGGCTCTGCATCCCATTCTGGGCTTTAAGCTTCGACGAACTCGTGCGAGTTACCTTCGGCTCGCTACCGACGGATGGCAAGGCCAAGAACATCATTCTTGAGCGGGTAATCGAGGCCAAAGCGAGGACCCTGAGGACCAATCCGATTGACGGGGTGACGGCGGACACCGTTAGTGCTGACAGCCCTGTCCCGTTCTCACTCAACAAGCTTTGGCACGAATTATATTGTACCGAATTTGGAACCTACTACAGCAGCAAAGGTAGTGCGTCCGACCCAGCGAATTGGGCCTACGAAATCGGCGCCGATGGAAAGCCTATCCTTGGCGATGCTCAGGCCGGGACTCCCCCGAGATTCAAGAAGGTCAAAAACGTCAAAGAAGATCCGGAGAAGATCAACTATATCCCAGACGGGCTCAATCTTCGAAGTCAGCTGGAATCCCTCGGGTCGAAGCTGCGAATCTCACGATACGATTTCCTCCTTCGGGCCGGCCATTGGCATCCCGATCTCGATGGTAAGGTCGTCAGTGGTCTAACCGTCCTCATGAAGGAATGGCTTGGGAGCCCGAAACCGGTCACCATTCTCGACCTGTCCGGTGTTCCATCGACTATGACCAACGACATCATCGGCAATGTGCTTCGAGTTCTCTACGATGGATTGTTTTGGGCAAGGAACCAGTCGGAAGGTGGTCGGGAGCGCCCGCTATTGGTCGTGATGGAGGAGGCTCATGCTTATCTCAACGACAATTTTGACGGTGCCGCCTCAATCGTCACGCAACGGATCGTCAAAGAAGGACGTAAATACGGGATCGGAGCGATGATTGTCAGCCAACGTCCTTCCGAGATCAACTCCACCATTCTTTCCCAGTGCGGAACCTTCTTCGCCATGCGGCTAAGCGACTCGTCGGACCGATCGCACGTGACCGGAGCGTTGCCCGACAATCTGGAGGGATTGACGAACATGCTACCGATCCTGAGGACTGGAGAGGCGATCATTCTAGGTGAGGCGGTTGGACTGCCTATGCGGACGATGATTCATGCTCCTCCAAAGGATCGCCGTCCTGACAGCCAGGACCCTGTCGTCTGTGATGAGTTGCCGCCTGACGAATCTATGACGCCCGGCGGATGGAACACCAAAAAGCTGGAGAACCCTGACTATCAACCCTTCGTCGAGACGTGGCTATCACAAAATCCGATGATCAACGCGAAGAACGAAACAAAAGGAGAATAGCAGTGGCTTGGCAAGATTTTCCGCCATTCACTTCATCCAACATCGCCACCATTAGATCTGACGACGAGCAAATGGTCTTGGAGATCGTATTTAATAGTGGCGGCACCTACCAATATTTTGACGTTCCTTCGCATGTAGTCGACGAGTTCAAAGCCGCCGAGTCCAAGGGAGGCTTCCTTGCCGCGAGGATCAAGGGTCACTACCGCTACAGCAAAGTTTAAGCATGGGCATCGTTAGTCTGGATCAGAAATCGGAGCGGGTTAGAGTTTCGTCTTTCGAGATCGAAAATCGAATTCTATTCGAGTTCTTCAATAAAGTTAGCATAGGCGATCGGGACGAGCAGTTCCATAAAGCCCTCTATATCGGCGTACTCGCGTTGATGGAGGATAGGCTTTCTAGTTTCCTCGCGCGGACGAGCAACGAGCTTGGGACGGAGCTGGAAAGCTTGAAGCTCATCTTTGACATGAAGAAAGAGCTTTTCTATCGTTCGTCGGTGAAGGGTTTGTTGGCTGAGGAAGACATCGCCGAATACTTAGTCAGCTTCCTTGAGAAGCAGCGTTTGCCGGATCGCGTCGAGCTGACAGGTGAAGTCGTGGGACGTCTTCACAAGAACAAGACCGGCGACATTGTCTGCCACCTCAATGGAGTTGGAGGGCGGCGCATCGCTATCGAGTGCAAATTCGATAAGGGAATCCGGCTGGGCGACATCCAGTCCAAGGATGTGTTTACCCGCAAATCGGACACCGCTTGGAGCCAACTCCTCGAGGCTCAGGCCAATCGAGATGGGCAAGCAGGGATCATCGTGTTCGATTTGTCCCTGGTTGACAATTCCATCTTGAATACAATTCAAGATGTTAGGTTCGTGCCAGCCATAGGCTTCGTTGCGATTATCGATTCACAGAAAGGAGACTACAAGAACCTCGCCATCGCGTACATGCTTGCGCGGGACGTAGCACTTAACAGCAAGGAAGTTTCGTTGGACGTCGATGTCCTAAACATCCTTCTTAATCGTATTATCAAGGATTTGATTGACGTTTCTTCCATAAAAACTCTAGTTCACTCTAATATCGAAAATTGTAAGAAGATCATCGCGCAGATCGAAAAGAGCATGCTTTTAATGGAATTCAGCCAGCGGTATCTGGCGAAATTCTTTGTTGAGGGCACTCTTTCGAAAGAAGATCTTTTGGATTTCTATGCAGGCGAAGAAATGAGAGATCGTTTCAGACTTATCGAGCGAGAGATCAACGATTTGACACTATGAGATCGACAATCGATGCGATGGTTGTTAGCTTGACACAGAGATAATTTTACGATGGCGTAACTCAAATCGCCACTTCTAAGGAATGTTGGTATCGGTAGCTGCGCTTCCCCGCAACCAGTTCGAACCAAAGACCCCAGCAAACTCAACGAGTTGCTGGGGTCTTTGCTTTTATACGCTATTCTGCCCCAGTAAAATCAATCACTTAGATCGTAGGTTCAAATCGAGGGTCGCCACCCCGCAACCATCATATGGCGATGACAGTAGTCACCGTCCTATCGGCTCGTTCTTATCCGAAAGCGCAAGGCATTATCCGAGGGCCCGGAGCTTAGAGGTTTGAGAGGTAAGAGGGCGGTTTCTTCCTATTCGATGCCCGTTTCTTCATGCGCCAGAAGTGGCTGCGCT
>ERZ778019.2682-NODE-2682-length-15846-cov-13.335444_pt1 | contig 15846 bp, 6 predicted proteins | sample MGYA00375749_ERZ778019 | MGnify/ENA primary metagenome ERZ778019 (study PRJEB29350, sample SAMN05389821) | bioreactor metagenome | isolation source: Ammonium sulfate bioreactor | place: South Africa: University of Cape Town | collected 2014-03-17 ... | reverse complement strand
GATACAGATAATCTCGGTACGATTGTTCATGATGCATTGACAGCTCGACATCAGAAACCAATTCATGTCAAAACAAATGAAGAAATACCTTTGATTGAAACTGATATTCTCGATACTATTGAGCCTGAAATGCCAATAGATCAGATTGAAACAACTGTTGAATTCGATCACAACTGTTTTCCTGATCAAACTCTTCAATTTGCTGAAGAATCACCAGCCGAAACAATCGAATATGACTATCCACAAGAACAAATTCACGAATCTCGTTCATCCAGTTTCGACAAATCAACAACTCATTCATCCGACGATGTTCACACAACTGAAACCATTGTCTACGAAGTCGATCCATCATCTTACGAACATGATAATGTCTTCATCACTGAATCTGATCCAACACTACCCGTTACGAATCTATCTCAAATAGTTAGCGATTCATTATTAGCAAATTCAAATTTTCATCGTCTTCAAATCGATGAAAATAACGAACAACAAATCAATATCATACATGAAACACCGATGTATGATGAAGAAATCTTCGAAGAATACGGTTATCGTCGAACAACAACTGATCCAGCCAGCGAAGATGTCATCGAAAAATTCGAAGAACTATGTCATCGTTATCGATCGACATTTAATCAATATGAAAATACAAAGAAAAAACTCGACGAAGATTTAGAAGAATTCGAAAAACAATTTCGAGAACAAAAAATCGAAGAAGAAATATCCACGCCTGCTAGTGACGTGACAAGTGAAGAATTGATTACAACAATTGAACGTATCATGGATCAACCTGAAGAAATCTCAACGAATCAAACCGAAGAAACATATGAAACAGTTGTTGTTCATCGACAACCAGATGTTCTCGGCAAATACGGTTTCGATATCGATGAATTCGAAAGCGGTCGAGTCAAGATCAGTTCAATTCTCGATCAAGATTATTGCCCGAATGTGAACAGTGGTGATGAAATTATTTCCATCAATAGTACTAATCAAACAGTTGAAACAAGTGAACAGTGTCAATCAATCTTCGATTCATTGTGGAGAAATTTCGATGAACAGATCGAAATAACCGTTGTCAAATCAGCTGACATTCCAAATGTGTCTGATACTGAACCGATATCAGCTCAATCAAGTTCACTATCTTGGCCAATATCATCAACAGTTAAATCAGGTAGGCTTATGAAACCAAGAAAAAAAAAGAGTCCTGTTCTTTTCTTTCTCTTCGCTTTGATGTCGAATGTTTTATTGATTTGTGGGCCTTGACGATATTATTGCATGTGTACTATATTTCACGGAAAGAGGTGACAATCGCACACTCACTCCCTTCACAATTGCTTTGAATAGCACTATACATTTTTAAATTTCATAGAAATACTTCAAAGAATTGTAATGCGTCATTATTGATGAATTTAGAGAATTTGATGAGAAATTAAATAGATGAGTTCTGTACCCGGTACACCCGCTGTCTTGAGAGTGCGAATAAGTACTTTTCATTCGTTCGATTTCTTTCATTGCGTGCGTTTGAAACTGAAAACGAGAATATGCCAACTATCTATGACATTCAACGTGAAGAAATGTATACCACCGATCCACATACAAGTACAACATTGGACACCTATGGATCAGCTAGTACCGCTGTCGGTTATATGTCGGCGATTACACCACGTCAAGTGATTATAACTCGACCGGTGAAAAATCTAGGTGGTGCTGGTCATCGGAATGTGACAACGAAAATGAGCGTTTCGCATTCGATGTCGAACAGTGCTGTGCCATTACGTGGAGTTGTTGGCGGTGGAAAAGGAGCATTAGTTCCATTTACTAGTCAACGTACTGAAGAAAAACGACAATTAGCTGAATTGAACGATCGTTTTGCGGAATATATTGGCAAAATTCGGTATCTCGAAGCTGTCAATCGTAAACTGAGTCGAGATTTGGATAATATTCGAAATAAAAAAGGCATTGGCTTGCAACGAATTCGTGAAATTATAACACGAGAAAAAAAAGAAGCTGAAGATACATTAAAACGTATGGACGATGATGTTCGGACAGGTCAAACAAAACGACAAGAAGCTGAAGCACGTCTCAAACAAGCTGAACAACGTTTAGCTAATGCACAACGACCTGATCAAATCAATGGAGCTAAAGGTCAATTAAAACAATTGAGAGAGAAAATCCTCGATCTCGAAAAGAAAATCGAATTAATACGAAAAACAATTGCCGATAATGACGATGAAATAGCATTGTACAATGCTGAACTACAACGTATTCGTTCTGATGTTGCCAATTTAATCTCTGAAATCGCTAATGAAGCCACACAAAAACAATTGCTTATGGCTGAAAAAGCTGTTCTCGAACAAGAATTAAAAGCACTTGAAACAGCACATAAATTCGATGTCGAACAACTTCGTTCGAAAGTTGCCATTGCTAATGTTGATCCAGCGCCATTCTTCGAAAGTGAACTGACTTCGGCTATACGAGAAATTCGTAAACAATTCGAAACAATAACCGATCAACAACAACAACAATTACAAAATTATTATCAAGCAAAAGTCAGCGCACTAATTGAATATCATCAACCTAAACAACCCGTTGAATCTCAATGGCAAACCGAAAAGATTCGAGAAATTACACGTAGCATAACCGATCTTCGTGCACGTGTTAATAGTTTACAAATGGAAAATCAAGATCTCGATCGGCAAATCGCTGATACACGTCAACAAATACAATCGACAACCTATCAAGAAGATCAACGTTTGATCGATGAACAGAAACGTTATCGAGAAGAGATCGATCGTCTCAAAGGTTATATCAATGATTTAGAAAAATATCGTACAACACTTGAAGATGAAATACGTCGTTATCGTTTATTACTCGAAGGCGGTACGAATCAAGTTGGTCTTCGACATTTCGCTGAAGAAGCCGAAAAGATTATGAATCGAGGTCGATCATTACTCGACTCATTAAATCTACGTTTAAATCAAAGTTCGCATAGTGTACGCGAAGTTACATATTCAACATCCTATTCAGCAGGTTCGATCGCAGCCGCTGATCCATTGTCATCAATTTCACGTGCACATTCGCCTCATCGTTAAACGAATTCGTACGATGAGACAAAACAAAAAAAAATGCAAATCTATTTACCACAAACAGAATAATATTTGTAGAGTTAAATAACTTTATTTAGTTTTTCTTTTAATCGTCGCATATTTCTAAACGTAGTAGCTATAACTAAACCAGCGCATATTTGAAAAAAAAACCAGACACATACACATTTTCTTTTTTCTCTCATTTTATGTTTCACGTTCTCGTCAGTCGAACGAATATTATCCTTTATAAATAATGAGATGTTGTCAATTGAAATATGCATTTAGGGGGTATAGATTTCACGCATGCATAAGGGTGTATGCGAGAAAGAAAATTGAAGTTTTGATCAATAGACGACAAGCAAAATGACCGAGATGCATATGTATTCTATCTTGATGGATATCTGTAGCTTAAGGTTAAACGAGCCATGGGTGGATTTATTTGCTATGAAATCAGCGTATCGAGCAAACATTCTCCATCTCTCTCTGTATCGAAAAAAGAACAAAAAAATGTATCTTGTCCGATGTGTTTCGCTTCATTGCTATTCTAAGTATCGTTTTAGTAATGTACAGCGAGTCCATCGACGATTCATTGTATCGTATACGATCGCGTAGGAGGACGAGAGAAGAAAAGAATTGATTCTCTCTCCCTCTTATTTTTTCTCGTTTCCTTCTCCATACATAAACCAGAGAAGAAGAAGAAGAAATAACCGCACGTATATGCATCTATTTGCACGACAATAGCAACTGTCGACCGACGAGGAAAGACAGACAGACAGACAGACAAATACATCATGGTAGGAGAGAAAAACAGCTCGAGCTGAAGAAGAATGTATATACGATAGATCTTATTTGCATGATGGTGGTTTGCACGCCTCGTTCTCTTCTCTCTCTCTCTTTTTTCGTCGAAGCATAGAATTTAGAGAACGCAAGAAAAAAATATAGAAATTGCTTCGATAGAAGGTCTACTTCTCTTCATAGTTTGCATTCATTTTTCCTCGTTTTTTTTTCTCCTAGCGTGCTTGTCTGTGTGCGTGCGTGCGCGTTTAGTTTCTTTTTTTGCAGCGAATATCTTCACAAAAATCCTATTGAGCTTCAGATTTTAACGTCGATTCAATAAACAAAAACACAATGCAAGGCTACGACGAAGATTTCTCGAAGAACAACGTTTCTTCATACAGTGCATACAAATCTCAAATTACACCACGATCGACCAATGTTCAACGTCGTTCAACAGGACCACAAGGCATCATGACACGAGTATATCAATCGTACTCATCAACTGGTGGTAGCACAGGTTTCAATGCTGGTGGAATTGGTGGTGGCATTTCGAGTTTAGCATCGATTGCTGGTCTTGGCAATTTTTCGGGTATTCCATTACGACCAAATCGTGGTTCATCAGCTTTAGTTGCTGTTAACGAAACACGTGAACGAGAAAAACGTGAACTCTGTCAATTGAACGATAAATTCGCACAATATGTCGAAAAAGTTCGATTTCTCGAAGCACAAAATCGTAAATTACAATTGGAATTAGAAGCTTTACAAAACAAAGCCGGACAAGGTTCATCGAAAATCAAAGAAATGTATGAAGTCGAAATGAACGAAGCCAAGAAATTAATCGACGACACAACACGTGATCGTGCAGCTGCCGAAGTTAAAGCTCGTGATGCTGAAAAAGAAGCTGGCCGTTATCGTAAACGATACGAAGAAATTTTAAACAACCGTGAAAGCGACCGATCAGCCATCGATCGTCTTCAACAGCAAATCGCTGAAAATGAAGCACAAATCAATTTATTCCGTCGTCGTTTAGGTGATCTCGAAGATGAAGCACGACGTTACAAAGCCGAAACACAACGTTTGGCTTCGGAAATTGCTCGTTTACAAAATGAAATTCAAAATGAAACATTCGTTAAAAGTTCACTTGACACAGAAAAAATGGCTCTCGAAGATGAACTCGCCATGCTCAAACAAATGCATGAAGCCGATCTCAATGAATTACGTTCGAAAACCGTTGTCGATGTTAATCTCGATCCTTCACACTTTTTCCGAAATGAATTAGCTCAAGCTATTCGTGATATTCGTAACGAATTCGAAGCTTTAAATGATCAACAACGAGCCGATCTACACAACCGATATATGATGTCATACAATGAACTCATTCTACGTCATCAAAAACCAGATCTCGATCCAATTCAAAGCGAACAACAACGTGTACAAGAAGAAAAACTACGTACAACTCTATTGACAACACGAAACGAAGTTGCACATATGAAAGCTCGAAATGAAGAATTAAACAATCGTATTCGAGAACTTCAATTACACATTGATCAAGAACGTGAAGAAGGCGGTCGTTTAGTACAAAAACGAGCTGCTGAAATCGAAGAATTACGTCGTAAATTAGAACAATTACAAAAAGAATACGAAGAAGTGACAAATATGAAGACATCATTAGAAAAGGAAATCAATACATATCGAGAATTACTTGAAGGAACAAACAATCGTGAAGGTCTTAAACAAATTGTCGATCATGTTGTTGAAGAAGCCCGACGAATGGAAGCTGAACGTGCCAGTGGTTCAGGTGTTGCTGGTTCAATCTCGTACTCAGGTGGCGGTGGCCGAACAACAACCATCTCACGTACACACATCACCACCGGCGGTGTTGGCTCATCGAATGCTGGAATTAGCGGTTTAGTTAGCGGAGCCAGCCGTATCAGTGGTAACTATGGTGGTTCACAAGGTGGTTCATATTCACAAACAACAACCCGTCGTGAATATTCATCGACAAACTAAATCAAATTAACAACAATTTTCAAACAACAACAAAAATATTTATCAAAACAAACTTTTCTTCTACTCATCATTTTTAATCTAAGTGTATGTTTATCCCTATTCTCTCTGTGTTCGTTTATGTTTTATGAAGGATAATTAGATCAGCTTTTTTTATGTTATCTCAGAAAGAAAAATCATATGTTTTTGGTGTTTGGGTCAACGTTTTTTTAGCAATATATAAATATATTGTGTATATGTTTGAAGGAGGAAATGATGAAAAACAAAGATAACCCCGATAAACATTTCACTTGCACATTTCATATTGTATTTGCTTTGTGGGTTGGTCTCTCTTATGATTTGCAAAAGTATTGGTGATGGAAGAAAGAAAAGAATGTAAACGATTGCTAATAAGGTGATAATTGTTGTGATAGGAAGACGGATATGTTTTAGTCGACTTTGTCAGTTCGTTTTTTCTACATGAGATAGTTAGTTTTGTTGTGCGTTGAGAAATTGTTAATTAATAGAACTTCAACATTCGAAGAATGTTATTTCTTTTGCATTTTATGACATTGTCAAGCGGAATTTGCCAGACACGTACAATTTTTTTTATATATGTCAATGCCATTAAGTTCTTTTTCTTGGTTTACTGAGAAAAACCGAAGAATTATGTTTGTAGTCGTTGTTGAGATTTTAACTAACTTTTAGTCTTTACAAATCCGCAAACAAAGTATCATATAGCGATAAATGAGACGTTTTTCCTCCCCCTTTCGACTTTCAAGTATCAGATTAAGATAAAGATGAAAATCTACATAAGCTGATTAGAGAAACTCTTAGATTTAATGAATCGTTGGTTGGATAGATACAACGAATCATCAGCATTCTTATGCATTTGAAAGAAAAACTGTTTGACAGCGGAAGATTTCATTAGATAGAAGTGCGTGCTTTGAATTGGTTCTTCCGATTGGTAGACTTGTTTTACTTTCTTTTATGCTCGAATATCCATGCGCACACGATAGATCAAGTGCATAGACATAGTTCGTTCCTTTTCCCACTCAATCAATCAGGAAATAGAATCATCTTAAAAAGAAAACGTTGTTGCTACTGATGAGATCATTGTTGTTGTTGAATAGCTTTATATACATAGATTTGCGTAGAACGAGTCAGTAAGAAAGAGAAAGAGAAAGAGAGAGTTTGATTGAGATACTTTAGTTTATTTTCATGCTAGTTGACATTTTGTCAACAAAGAATTAATCAAAAGGTTGGCAAAACACGGAGACAATTTTCCAATAATTTTTCATCGCCGTTTTTGTTTGCTAACTAGATTGTTGTTTAAGTGATCCATGTTTTTTCATCTGACATGTATTGTCATTAGATGTATATTATTCTCTTTTCTCAGTTGTTCTTCGCGTTTTTTTTTAATACTCCATATGTATGATTATGAGGGTGACAAAATTCCTAGTAAATGACGTTGTCGAGTTAAGGACATACACATACAACTATGTTTATTCGCTGTTGTGGGTAAAGCAAACAGAGTTGTATGATAAAGGCTAGAAAACAAGGATAGTCAAAAGGCGAGAATGATGATAATAGAAAGATAGGGTATGAAAAAGAATCTTCCTTCGACACATTAATCGTCAATATTTGAGAATACAGACAAGAGACAGCCCCCTTTTTTTCTCTTCTCTTTCGTAGATGTAATATCCATTGCTAATACAATCAGTAGTATATTAAAAAAGTCTTGGCTATAAGCAATAAATAGACAAAAACAACATCGTTAAGCATTTGTTGACAAAGATCGATTGGTGTACGTATATATTGATCGGGCTATATTGCTTTACAGTATGCCTTAGCTACTGGCGATATGATGAGATTTTTGTAGGCTATAGATGTACATTGTTAGACGAGGCATTTCTAGTATTCGGCATATAAACATTTTATTTCGAGAGTGCTGATTTTGTTTGAAGAGAAGAGAGAGAAAAAAAAAGAAGAATTAATTTATGCATACATGCAAATTGTTAATTATATCTTGTTTAATATCAAAGGAGTGACTTGTTTTTTTTCTCTGGCTTTTCCTTATTATTCCATCAATTGGAATTTATGCAATATATAAACATTATAGTATTTTTCGTCGATGAGTTTACAATCAAATGAGAATTACGTCATTAGCTTATTTTTACAAGGTTTTTTGGTTATTTAAATATTTTCACTTGGGAATTCCGAGAAAAAAATACAGTTTTTGATAGTTAGATCGCATGTTTGAAAATGTATAGTCCGGAATTTCATTCAAATTTGTTATTAGATTGTCAAGAGATTAATTAAACCAACGAGTAGCAGGTGTTTTTCTTCTTCTTCGTCTTCTTTTGTCTTTTACTGTAAGTTCTCGTCTATTGCATATGCAAGTCAAATATCTTTCATCATCGATTCCTGTCATCGGTTGAAAACAAAAAAAGAAAATGTTATTGTTCTACGATTAGAGAGTGAAGAACAACGCTTTCTATCAGCAGTATTAATAAAGACAGAAATTATTCAATATATATGTGTGCGATTGATTCTTGTTTAAACGAACGATGCATTCTTATCATTTATTAATATATCTATATTATATATGTGTGTGAGTGTTCGACGTCACGATGTAGTTCTCTTATTTGATTCAACATTGTACTGTTTAGCATTCGAAATTCAATTGGTTTTGGACCTAGTAACCCCATAGCGTCAGACATTCCCTAGACTCCGTATTTTTTTTTCTATTTCTATTTTCTGAGTTTTCTTTTTCTCGTCTACTCAAAGCGAATATTAAAATAATCCGTTCATTACTTCCGTCTACGTCAATGCGCCTACGAATTCATTTAGGAATAATTTTATTATTACAGATCGTTGCATAAAATTTGCTTCTATTTGTTATTGAATGATGATGATGACGGCCAGTGCACATCATACAAAATAGACATACAACTGATCTTTGCATATACACAGGATACATCATCACGCAATCGAAAGATAGATAGAGAAGAGCACAACGAAGATGAAATTACCGCACTTCTTCCATACTTATTGTTGAAATAAAAAGAGAGAGAAAGAGAAAAAGAAAGAGTAATGAAAGAAAAAAAAATACAAACGCACGAAGTTTTTTTTTTTTATATATTTTTTATTGAAGCGAGTAAAGAGAAGTTTTAAACTGGTTGCTCTTCGTCGACGAAGAAGAGCAGTAAAGAACGAGAAGACGAAGAAATGGAAATGCCACTTTTGCTTCTGCCATTACGGCAAAGGATGGGCTTCGTATATATTGTTCACTGCAACAAGTACCGCAAGCACGAAGAGAAAGAGAGAGAAAGAGAGATACGAGACGAAAGGGAGAGAAAACGAAGAAAAAAGTTATTATTACTCGCTTTTGTAATGTGGTAAGAGAGAAAGGAAGAAGGACTCAGAGAAAATTCTTTGCTATTTTTCTCCATTCATGTCTGTGAGCTCCTTTGGTGGATAGGGGTAGTTTTTACAGTCTGAAACATAAAGGAACTGCGCAATTTTCCCAAAGGAAACTAAAAAAATAAAAACAAAACTGCTTCAATATTCTTGCATATTAATTTTCATTCAAAGATCGGAGTAGACGTACTCTTTCATCTAAGATCTATTATTTACACATATATAGCTTTTTTTTTCTCTTTCTTTTTTGTTTAACAAAGAGAAGGCAAGTAGAATTATTCATAATCTCTTTACTGTAAACAAAAAAACATTAATCTTTATTAATTTTTTAGTTTCGCCAATATATATTAGACCAATGGATAATCGAGGTAATAATGGAAATTCCAATCGCGATGCTGCTTCTTCATCATCGTCATCTCAACAACGTCGAACTGAAGAAGAAGAAACATCAAATTATCGATCACAAATCGCTCCACGTTCAACCAATATCACTACACATCGAATCGTGCCTACTTCTAACATAATCACTGAACGATTCTATGCATATGGCGCTGGTCACGGCATTCCACTTAAACCAGGTGGTAAATCAGCAGCGATTGTTGCCATACAGTAAGTGAAAATAGCGAGAGATATTTTCTTATTATTGTGCACCAACTCAAATCTATCAGTGTATTACATAAATCAATCGATCGATTAATCACAACGGCATGTGCGTGTTTGTTCTCTGATGAGCTAGTTTGATTGTGGAATTGTATGTCTATGTACATTGATATGTGTTCGTGATGGTAGTAGTAGACGTATACAACTACTGCCCGCCTTCTTCTCCTCATAAGGATGTAATACGATCTTGGACAGTATGAAGAGAAACGTCCAACTGTGCATGACACCATATGTTACGTTATTTTATGATGTTGCCGACATCGAAATATATATCAATGGAAATACGTCTGTGTACGAAAGACTGTTTGTCTAGTGATAGTACTTATCGTTGACAGAGATCAACAAACAAACAAGAAATGTTTTTTTTGCTCTCTTTCCGTGTACGACGAATAACAATTATTTTTATATTTATTATCCACTGACTAGCAAATTTAATCATCTGACAAGAAAATGAAATATAGCATATATCTCCACAGATTTCTTCAATGTTTCTAATCGAAAGAAAGAATAATGATTTTTTTTTCACGTTAAATCTCGTGTGTAAACGAGAAATGAATTCATACTTTGTTATTTTATTCTTTCAGGGAAAATCGTGAACGAGAAAAACGTGAATTAAGTCATCTTAATGATCGTTTTGCATCGTATATTGAACGTGTTCGATATTTGGAAGCACAAAATAAAAAACTTCAACTCGAACTCGAACATCTACGGTAAATTGAATTCGATTGTTTTCTTCGAAAAATTTTGTGCCTTTATCTAGAGGCAAATGGGGTTCACAAACGGAAAAAGTTAAGGAAATGTACGAGGTCGAAATACGTGAAGCTCGTAAAATTATCGATGATACAGCTAAAGATCGAGCTTCAGCTGAACTTCGAGCAAAACGTGCCGAAGAAGAAACATTAAAATTTAAAGACAAGTAAACAATTTCAATGATAGATTGATCTTTTTTGAATTCACTTGCTTTCATTTAGATATGAAACTTTATTAGCTGGAAGAGACTCCGATCGACAGAAAATTGATGTCTTACAAAAACAATTAGCCGATAATGAAGCAGATCTTAATCTTTTTCGTCGTCGTTTAGGTAGATTTTTTTGCTTTTCGAATAGAAAATCGTCGATGAACAAATTTCTTTTTGAAAAAAATATTTAGCCGATTTGGAAGATGAGCAAAAACGTTATCGTGCTGAATCTCAAAAACTCATCTTAGATATTCAACGTGTAACACAAGATCTCGATCAAGAGACAATTGCTCGTGTTCAATTGGAAAATGAAAAGCAAAGTCTCGAAGAAGAAATTAATTTTCTCAAACAAATTCATGCTCAAGAAATCGAAGAATTAAAACACGCTAATCTTATTGGTACAGCTCTTGATCCATCGAATTTCTTCAAACATGAATTATCGAATGCTATCCGAGATATTCGAGAAGAATATGAACAACTGAATAATCATCAACGTGATGAATTAGAATCATGGTATCGAATGAAAGTTACTCAAGCTGTATGTTGAGAAAAAAATCGAAGATTGATTTTGAATTTTATAATGATTGTTATTAATTATTTGAATAGGTACACGAAATTCAATCACGTCGAGCGATTGAAGGACCAGAAAATGTTCGAGAAAAAGAAGAAATTAAAAAACTTCGAGTATTAGTTACCGATTCACGAAAGGATATTTCAGCGATCAGACAACGAGTAATTGACTTGGCTTTGTTTTTTTTTTGGTCTGTGAATTTTCATGTAAAATATGTCGATTTAGAATGGTGAATTAGAGAATCGTATTCAAGAATTAGAAGAACTTGTTCAAATCGAACGACGCGAAGGTATTCAAGCAACCAATGAACGTGATCGAGAAATCCAGGAATTACGTTCTCGATTGGAAGAATTGGGTCGAGATTATGATGAACTTGTTACGACTAAATCGTCGCTCGATGCTGAAATTGCAATCTATCGAAAATTACTCGAAGGAGAAGAAAATCGGTTCGATTTACATTGACAAATTCGTTTTCCACTGAACCTTTTCTCTATTTTTCAGTCAAGGTTTGAAACAAATCGTTGCTGGTGTCGAAGAACAAGCTCGCACTGACTTCGCTGCTGCCGGTGGTATTAGTGGCGGAGGAGGTGCCAGTGGTAGCGGTGGAGCCGGTGGCAGCGGTGGTGCATCATCATATACGTATACACGTTCCCATCAAACAACAACTGGTGGTCAAGGTATGTTGCTCATGAAAAATTTGCACTCTTCTGTTACGTGTTGCTTGCTGTTTGAAGTGCACATTCGTGATTGTCTTGTCTAGCTTTAACAGTAGTCCCTTTCTCTTTGCACAATCCTTCAAATGTAAAAAGATTCTTATCGATTATAACAGAATGTCAACCTTGAGAACAATGATTACATGTTTAAATGTCATTAATCTTTCGCTTTTTTTTTGTATATATCGTGAAAAAAAGGGGATAGAACCGAAAAGTTCTAGATAAGAGGATTCATTCGATTTTTCAATCGACCGTAACGAAAAAAAAATGAACATTTGCAATCAATGATTTATTTTTCTAGGTTCGATTGGCAAGAATTGAAAACAGACTAATTCAACATGACAAATTTGCATTCATTTCGCCTAGTCAATTTGTTTCGTTTCGTTTTTCGCTAGACCTTATGTATATTAATCGCTCTTTGTTTTATTCGTCTCTTAGAGTATCGCTTTTCTCTTTTTTTTTCATCATTCCAAACAATTCCATCGGTTAGAAATGTTCGAGTAGAAGGAAAAGAACAGTTTTGAATATAAACAGACAAAAGAAACAAAAAAGAAAGAAATTTTCTTCTTCTTCATCTTTTTTTCTTCGTTTTTGTTATGGACGAAAGATGAAGAAGATCATTGAAATAAAGTTATCTTTCTTTTTTGGAGTACTTTTCTCTTTTCGTTTATAAACGATATTTTTCTTTTGAAGGAGCAGAGATTTGCATGTGGGCACCGCTTCTCCTTGTCTTTGAATTTCTCTTTGTTTGTTGTTGTGATTGTTTGCCTATGTTATATAGTGTTTAGCTAGTTAATGAATAAAATAATTGGTGTTTGAAAACAGAGAACGAGAGAGATTTGAGAGTATATATCCATTTGTGTTGTTATGGTCGTCGTCAAAATCGTCGTGCTGGTCATCGTTGTCACTTTTCAATTGAATTTCAAAACAAAAAACCGCATCATAATTGTAGAATCAAGTCGAAGCGGTGGTGTCAATCGACTTCGAGATCAAGGTGACTCAACTGATCGATCGGGTGGACGAGGCACAGAAGGTGACGATTCATCATTAGAAGATCCAAGTGAACGACGTGAACGTGCACCCGCTTCACATAAAGATGAAGGTTACGGTCGAATTCGTTGTGGTTTTCGTTTCGATCGTGCACGTAGCAAATTAATTGTACGTGTTTTTGAAGCACGTGACTTAATCAATACGGATAAGAACAGTCTTTCGGATCCGTATGTACGCTTATTACTTTTACCTGACAAACGTAAACGAACCAAACGTCGTACACGTATAATCAAAGATTCATTAGCACCGGTATTCGATGAAACATTCGAATATGATATGACATACGAAGAAGCCAAATTAAAAACAATTGATCTCACGGTGAAAAACGATCGATCACTTTTCTCAACAGAAAAAGTTTTCATGGGTCAAGCATTAATTACATTAGCTAACTATAATATCGATGAAAGTACTTTAGTTGATAGTTGGTTTACACTTGAACCCGAAGGAGCTTTAGCACTACGTCTCAAAGCGTTGGATGCTTAAATGATTCAACGAACATCTTATTCGATTAACTTACTCATGAACACATAATTTGGTGTTGTCGTTCAGTGATATTAATCTCTCGTTTTAATCTCCACTTTACATTTTCTTACATAGCTTTTTTTTTCTTAGTTCAGTTTGCTCATTCTATTTTACTTTATTCTAAACTAGCTCTAGCTTTTCATTTTCTTTTCTAAATACACGTAGTTTCAGCTGCATTCTTACATAAAATTGAAAACAAAACGCATGTTGCAATGATTGATTGATTGAATGAATGAATGATCAATGGCCATCAAATGCATGAGTTTGCTGAGGAAAAATCAAACTAAAAACATAGTTAATTATTTTCTAAAACTATATTTACAGGTATGGTTAGTGATTTTCTAACATTAACACCTTTATTTCCATCGACAACACGTACTGCTCAGTCAGCATCGTTTAATCGAGTGTCTAACAGTGGTACATCACGTCGACCACATATGATCAGTTTGAATGTTGAATGGATTGGAAATGATGTCAATAGTAAAAAAATGAAAACATTAACTTTTCGTGGTAGTGGTGAAACGCGAGGACAACAATCAAAAGCTGTAACACCACCAGGTTCAGATTATACGGATGCTTATCTGTCTGCTTTTGCTCCGAAATCATCGATTCCAACTCGACATGTCCATCGATTAAATACTTCGATATTTAATAATTCTACACCCATTCCACTTAAACCAGCCAGTGTACCTTTTTCTTCGACTAGTTCAACTACAACGAGCCAAACTCGTTATATCAACTTTAGTAATATCCAACCGTCAAGTTATCCATCCTATTCACATACACAATTCTCAACACCACAATCTCAAACATTTACTTCAAGTTATTCAACGTTACTTCGTAGTCCATCGTCAAGTATCTCAAGTTCAAATGTTGATAATCAACGCTCGTTTGTAACATCTCAAGCAGCTAATCGTCTCGAAACAGTTTACGATAATATCTACAAACCATTGCCACCATATTCTGTTCAAACCTATCCACCATCTAATCCATACACTACTTCTCTATTATCTATGGCGACGGAATCAACCTATCGACCTTCAGTACCATCTTATACTAGTGAACGTGTAGTTGTGCCAACTATAGAACAAACCGACAGACCTGAAACTTTGCTATTTCGACCAAATGAAGATCTTCGTTCGCCAATTCTTAGTCCACCAGTTGATTCACCTATGAATAATAATCAAGAAGAAAACAAAGTTACTTCTGAACAAGAATCTGCAGATGAGCTATCATCAATTCCTGCTCCTATTCAAATTCTTGAGAATACTCTTAATAAATATGATTCATTAATTAATCAAATATCTGAAGTTCTCGCTAGTGTTTCACCATTAAGTTCAACTGTGAGCAGTATCAGTCCAGGCAAGAGTTCACTTGACTATCAATTGTCAGCTGATAGTTCACCAAATTTACAACATAAACATATTGAACCACAATCAACTACTGTTACCGATGATCAACAGGCAAACAAACAAAGTTATTTAATTCCAGAAGATTCTTATGATAAAATTGTTACGGCAATGTCGGATTTGGATCAAGCAACTCCACAACCATCATCAACTGATAAAGAATATGAGATTCAAACTCCAATTGTTGATGAATCTCAAGTTTCTTCCACAAATCAAGAAGAAACTGAACAGCCGTCACCTGTCGATGGATCTCAAGCATCATCAACGACTGAACAAGAAAAAGAAGTTGAACAACAGTCTTCACCTACCGAGGACACTCAAGTATTATCGACACAAAATGAAGAAGATCAACCTATTTCAACTATAAATCAAGAAGAAATAAATACAGAAGAAACTGAACAACCTTCACCTATCGATGAAACTCAAGTAACCTCAACACAAAATGAAGAAGATCAGCTCCAATCAAGTGAACTTCAATCAGTTGGCCAATCTGTTTCATCTACAAGTGCAGAAGAAAAACAAGTAGAGCAACAATCTTCATCTACCGAAGAAGCTCCAGTACTCTCAACACAAAATGAAGGAGATCAACTCCAATCAAGTGAACCATCATCAGTTGACCAATCTGTATCATCTACAAATCAAGAAGAAATAAAGACAGAAGAAACTCAAGTATCGTCAACACAAAATGAAG
>ERZ778019.2677-NODE-2677-length-15859-cov-11.970071_pt1 | contig 15859 bp, 17 predicted proteins | sample MGYA00375749_ERZ778019 | MGnify/ENA primary metagenome ERZ778019 (study PRJEB29350, sample SAMN05389821) | bioreactor metagenome | isolation source: Ammonium sulfate bioreactor | place: South Africa: University of Cape Town | collected 2014-03-17 ... | reverse complement strand
TAAGTGTCTATGAAGAGATATGACGGTTTTGTTTAATATAGATGAAAGAGTAGGTGTGAATTTACTTTATTCCGTTGTAAGAGTCGACCACATTGTTGGGCAATTCGATTTCCAATCTGACAATGGCTAAGATCGAGTTGTGTAAGTGTCTATGAAACGATAGGGTGGTTACGTTTTATATAAATGAAAGAGTAAGTGTGAATTTACTGTGTTGTGTTGTAAGACTAGACCAAGATGTTTAGCATCGTCATCTATAATAGTTCTATAGCGAAGGTCAAGTTGTGTAAGTGTCTATGGAAATATTGTGTTAAATTAGAACAATAAGTTTTGAATGCAATAATGGTCGTGTGATTATGGAATAAGATATAATTAACGGTATGAGAGATATTGGATGTAGTATAACAGATTAATAGTCTTAGTAACTTACGCGAAATCGTGGGTACGAGTTTTGAATTGCATTTAATCGTTGACAGATATTGCTAACAGAGAAAATTAATTCTGTTTCACTCAGGTGATCGAATATTCTATATACTAAGTCCACTGGTAATGTATGGAGGGATATTGACATTATTGGTGTGATTAATGTTGGTAAATTTTATCTAAAATGATAGCTAATATGAAAGTTGAGTGGATAATTGTTATTATTGAAAGACTAATATTTTGTGACAGTAGAAGTGATGAAAGATGAATGTTATGTCAGTGACAGTGTTTGTTTCATCATCATTTTATTTTATAAAATGTTAGCAGAAGCAAATATAGATAAAGTGCATTGATAAGAAATGCTTGATTCAGCAAGGTGCAATCAATACCTTTTTTTAAAGCTTCATATTTTCTTTAGTAATCTATTGAGGAGCACAATTTTTGAAAGAGAAATTGACATTGTTCGTTGTCGATTATTACACAGTTAGTTTTCTTGATTATATGTGAAAAGATCATCAAAAAAATTTAAAAAAGTTTAGTCAGTGTCAGTCACATCAAGTGTTGTATATTCATCGGCTAAATTCGATGCCCGAGCAGCAGCAAAAGATAGATTGCCTTTTTTTGGTGGTGCTCTTTTGGCTTTTATTGTTGAATTTGGTTTGTTTTCTGGTTTCGGTGGTGGTGGTGGAATTGGAAATTTTCTTTCGATTGAATCGAGTACAAATGGAACATCACATAGAACATTAAGTTCAAATTTTCCCAATGAATTCGCTTGAAAACATGTTGGAATCACGTAATATTCTTCGTCAGCCTTCAACTGAACTAATCGAGAAACAGATCTCGCTCGAATAAAATCGATTTCTGCATCGAATGTCGTCGAAAGAACATAAATTCCAGTTGGATGATATTGAGCAAGAGGAATCTCAGTATCAAACAGTTGATGGAGAATTAATCGAACTGAACTATTATTTGAAAGAGTTAAAAGATACGCAGGATTTTCATAGAATTTCAATTGAACCGGTTTCGTTCGTTTGCCACCTGCATTTCCTCGATGCCATTCGCCTCGAATCGTTTGAACCGGTTGATGGAATAAACTCGTCCAATGACATATTTCGACATTTGGTAGAATTTGTTTCGAAAATATTTGCAACCAAAATGTTGTGTTCACATTAGGATAATAACTCGATAGAACAATTGCATATTTTTGTCCTTGTTTAGGCAGAATATCGAGCGGAAGTGCGACTTCACGTTTATTCCAAAATTTCGATTGACAAACAATTTCATAATTGTCATGTGTCGATATCGAATGAGATTTTAGTTCAACAATAGTTATACCGATTTGTTCGTAATTCAATTTAACATCTGTAACAGTTCGTTCTTGTCGTTGATCAATTGTATGACCAAGAATGAAGATTGTTTTCTTTAAATGTGATGGCGAAAGAAGAATAAATGGATTTCGATAGAATGTAGCAAAATTTGTACAACCACCACTGGTGATTGTTGACCAATTATTGAAAAGAATTTGACGAGATTCAACATTGAGATAACATATTTGAATACGATTGCATGATTTTTTCAATTCCGACCATGAAACTAGTTGAGTACCTGTTGTATTCGCCCATAGTGGATGATTTTTACTATGTAGAGCAAAGAATGCTTCTCGTACGCGAGTATTTTCTTTCAATAGATGATTGATTCCTTGAGGATTATGTATGAGAACATATTTTTCTCGTGATTGTCGATCGAAAAAAGTCGATAGAATCGAATAAGCATGATTAACAAACAAACCATTTGCTGTACAAGTCGGTTCGACTGTATTCGTATTAACAGCACCACATGTAACTAAAACAGTTCGTTCAGTTAAACCTTGTTGAATTCTCTCCCAAACATCGCTTTTATCATTGATTTCAAATTCTTCAACTGGTTTTCCTACTAAATCATACAACGCTTCTGACGTATTTCCGCCAATTAAGTTCTCAAATCGACCTCCATAAAACTTGGCATAAGCTTGTTCAATCATATAAGGCCATTGAACATCGTCGACAGTCGAACGACAGTATTGATATTCTTCGGTTATTGGTTCTAAGATCACTGGAACTTCTATTTGTTCACCTCGTCGATAGAAGAAACAAGTCGATGATGAGGAAACAATCGATTTCAGTAGTTGTGATTGACATGAAGCTAATGCTTGAAGTGAAGCGATGAGAAAACAATTTCCTAATCGACCTTGAACAATATCACCGTGATAAGGCTCACGATTTGAAGGCCAAGTCTTCATCATCTCTTAATCAGAGCTCAACAACAACAACGACAACAGTATTGCAAAGATTGTTCTTTGATTGTGAAAGAATTACATGCTGAAATTTTATTCGTAGTAAAAAAATTTGATTTCAAAATCAATATAACACGACATCTTCGTTTTGTTTTTTTTACAAAAGACGACGGGAATGAACTAACCAATAAATATTAGAATATACTTCGAACAACCACAGAAGACGAAGTTAGTTCTTTCTTCGACTATATATAAATTGTTATTTGATTCATTCAAATATAATCAAACATATCAATGAAGAAAACACAGCTTGGCTCGCGTGATTTACTTGCCAATGGCGGTGGTTGTCCCGTCGAAGTACATCATGAACAATTCGAATTCAAATAACTCGCGTTTTTGCTTTCTTTAAGGTCTTTTGTCGATTGCGACCACCTAAAGAAAATAATAATGATCAACAATTAGATAATTCATCGTCATGTATCAAAGTGTCGAGTTCCACTGAATTGACTCTTTTGTCTTCCGAGGTTTACAAATCAAACATTGCCTCTTTTTCAATGTTAATTCGATGTTTTTTCTTTGTATAGAATTCAAAAAATGGTCAAATTCGAGAAGTAAAACTTTCATTGACCGTCAATAGACATTCTCTCATTATCGTTTGATTTAGTCTCATTACGAATTTAGTCATATTTTAACCGATAACATTTCTCAATCAGCTGCATTCAAAGAATTAGCATTGCCTTTACTCGACGAATTTATTCAAGGCAAAAGCAGTACGTTGCTCTTTCTCTGAAATACTTCGAAATCGGATTGTTCGTAGACGTTTTATTTACATATGGAATAACTGGTTCAGGAAAGACTTACACAATGATGGGTCCTTTGAATAATCCAGGTTTAATTCCACGATCGTTTGATGTGATTTTCAATTCAGTGGGACCGTATCTCGGCAAGAAATACGTTCGTTTTATTTCGTTGGAAAACAAAAGAAGAAAAGAATTGTCTTTGTTTTAGTTGCTTCGTTCTGATCGACAGAATAGTTATGAAATTCAAAGTGAATCAGAGATTTTACTCGAACGACAACGAAGAGAAAATCAAATGTCAAAACTACAACGTGCTAAAGCAACAGAATCCAGTGGGACTCGAACTTTAGATCGAACAACCGTTTTTAATCCCGAATTAAATGAAAATTGTTCATATTTTGTCTTTATTACATTTGTTGAAATTTATAATAATTATATTTACGATCTGTTCGATGATGATATTCTTAATAAAGCTCCACAATCGAAACAATTGCGAGAAGATAATCGTGGTCGACCTTATATCCGAGATGTCAAAGAAATCGAAATACGAACCAGTGAAGAAGCTATTGATTTGCTGAATATGGGTTTAAAACGACGTCGTATTGCTCATACTCAATTGAATACTGAATCAAGTCGATCGCATAGTGTTCTTTCAATGCGTCTTGTTCAATTTAATAACGACATTCCACCGACATCACTTGTTCGTTTGAGAAAGAGAAAAGATTTTGAGTTTAATCGAAAATATTTTAGACTAAAGATGATCTGACAATTAGTACGATTCATTTAGTTGATTTAGCTGGAAGTGAACGTGTTAATAGAGCAAAAACTGTTGGCGAACGAGTTAAAGAAGCGGGTAGAATTTGGAAAAACGATTTTCATTCGAATGAATTGGAGTGCTTTTTTTTCTATTGAAGGAAATATTAATTCTTCACTAATGGTTCTTCGACAATGTTTCGAAACATTACGTGAAAATCAATCACAAGGGACCAGCAAAGTTCGATTTTGAATTCATCAGACAAAAAATGTATTATTCTTTTTTTGCGAATAGATGGTTCCATATCGTGAATCGAAATTAACCTCATTTTTCAAGAGTTTCTTCGATGGAGAAGGTCGATTACGAATGATTCTTTGTGTGAATCCAACTGCTGATGGTTACGAAGAAATTCAAGTAAATCGATTTTATAAAACTCCAAATCAATCTCGTTTTCTCTTCAGCATGCTCTCAAATTCGGTGAACTAACCAAAGATGTCATGGTTCCACGTTCACTTCCACCACCGCCGCCTGTTCCACCGAAATTAAATCGTGTTCCGGTTCTACGTGAAATCGACAATCAACAACAACAACAAACACCAACTACTCAACCAGTTATTTTCACTGAATTCAAGTTTGATAAAACAGAAAACATCGTTTTCTTCGAATAATCGATTGATTTTCAGTGCTCAAGCATTAATCACACCGTTTCCACCATTTGAATATTCGCTAGTCGATGGAGTTGGCGACGAAGAAACAATTTCAATTCTCCAAGAGCATCTACGACGACGTCTCGATGAACGACATCGATTAAATCTCGTAAAAAATAATTTTCATCTTTTGTCGTTTTTTTGCAAATTTTTTATTGAAACAAAATAGTTAATTCAAGAACAACAAGACTATTTACGTAAGTTTACATTGGAAATGATTTCTGATTATGACTCGACAATGTCCGATCAAAATGAATTGAACAAAGAAAATGATCAACAAACGAAAACAATTCGACATTTACAAACGAGAATTAAATTATTAGAAAAATCACAAAATGATTTGTATAAAACAACGAATCAAATCGAACGAGAAAATAAAACTTTAAAAACACAAATCGATGAGAAAATCAACGAAATTAAATGTTTGAAAGTCGAACGAAGAAAAGATAAAAATGATTTCGATAATAAATTAAAAATCAAATTAAACGAAATCGAACAACAATACGTAACTTGTTCAATTTTAGTTTTATCGAAAATCCTGTTTTTTTTTGTATTTCTTTGGAATTCAGATCAACGAAATCAAAAATAAAGAAATTCGAATGCGTGAACTCGAACGACAACACGATGACAAATTGAATATCATTCGATCAATGGCTGTTTCAAATCTCACGACAAACGAACAACAATCGAACGAACATGTTTACCAAAATCAACAACAGTATCATCGTGTTGAAATGATCATTTCACAGAATTGTAAAACACCGACGATGAATGTCAACAGTCCACAACAATCGACGACACCCAATGTCGAACTTATGAATATCGACAATGGAAATATCGTTGTTGGACATCCGAGACAACAACATCGACGATCGAGATCGTTCTCGGAAATTTGGTTGGAACATCGACCACAAGGAACTGTTCAAACAGGTTTGCAGTTTTTCTTGTTTTTCTTTGCTTCATTTGAATCGATTTTGAACAAATAGAAACACTTCTTCAACCGAAATTTGCTAAGAAAGTCAGCCGACAACATGTTCCAGCGAAAGATGATATCGCTCGAACGACGAAATATGTTTTGACTCATCAAAATCTCGATGCACAAGGAGAAATTGTTACAGATTTCGTCAAAGGTGATGTCATTCCATCGGGTACCGGTGGAGTTAATGTGATTTTTAATGATGTCGAACGATTAACATGTACATCGCCACCCGATCCTTTAGTTTTACATAAACGATGTCAAAGTGAAGAAAGAGTTTTGCAAATGGTAAATTTCGATTTCTTATCAAAATTTTCATTTCGAATTGAGTTTGTTTTTTGTAGACAAATACAATTTCACCTTCTCTTCGACAAGGTCCAGCTGTAGCACCGAAGTTAGTCATTGTATTTGTGTTTTGATTTGACAAATTCTTTGTTTTTAGACGATTTCGTATGTGAAAAAAACAAAAGAAACAAGATAATCAATTAACTAATTTAACCATTTTTTTGTCTCTGTACATTAGTATTTCTATGTATTTTCGTCTTCTGAATTCTCTAGTTAATTGTGTGTGTGTGTATTTCTTGTTAGATGTTAAATTTATTCTTGCGAACAAAAACAAATAAATCTCCATTCTTAGCTATGATTTCATTTTAACATTGAACAATAATAACACATTTCGTTTTTTTTGATAAGGTAATGTTGACACTCAGCTCTTATCAAAGTACTGTTAAGTATGATTCTTTTTTTTTTGAAAAATGTAATCAGTTTATTATCTCACATTCGAAAAAAATACTTTTTATCTTAAAAAAATATATAAAATTAATTAAAAAGAAATACGTTTCCATAGCGAAGGAGTAGTATCCGGTGTCCAATCAGCTTGTGATGTATGTGCTTCAATACATTCATAAATTTGACCATTATAAGTAACTCGATCACCAACATTGTAAGCTTTATTAACAGTCCACGCAGGAATATCTCCACTTGTCGTTGGTGATGTACTTCCACCTGTTGTCGTACTTCCCGAAGGTGTTGTTGTTGTACTTCCCGAAGCTGTTGTTGTTGTTGTACTGCCTGAAGGTGTGGTTGTCGATGCAGGTGTTGGTGGCGTTTTACCTCCATTTAATTGTGAATATGTATTTCCAATTAATTCAGCACTTCGATCACCACTTAATTCCCAAAACATACCACCACCTAATTGTTGTTGTATAATGTAATTGTTTTTAACTGTATTCGATTGAAGATCATCGTAACTGATCCACATTCCTTTTGGTGCATTGTAAAGAAATGGAACTTTGGATTGATCATCCCAATAACGTGTATATGTCGGAAGATAGTTCTTTTTCAAATCATCATAATCATAAATTCCATTTTCCCAAGTGCCCGGTGGAAGTTGACTTGATGCTGGCTGAGAAAATCCATTCATAGCCGTACTTGTCACTCCTTTATTTTATCGAAACAAAATCAAATTCGAACAAAACATAATTAATCGACATTTTACCTTGCCAACCGTGTCCATATGCCGCTAAGCCCATAACTAATTTATTTTTCGGTGCACCACCCGCAATATATCCTTGAATAGCTGCATTGACATTGTATCTCGATTTGATAAATGATGGCGCAACGTCAGTTGTATTTTCATTATCATTTTTATACACTGGTGTATTGTGACCAGTTTGTGTTTCCCAACCACCTATTATCAATCAAAATATTCGAATTAATTCTCCGACATGAATAAATCAAACAGAAAAAGTATTTACCATGAAAATCATAAGTCATGACGTTGAACCAATCGAGATATTTCGACATACCAACCATATCTAAATCACCGAGACGTTCCGTACCAGCACCAGTTCTTAATTCACCGAAAAACAAAAGCGAATATGAAGAAAAATCGATCGATTTAAGTCGTTTTTGACTTACGCAGCTGTTACTAAATATGTTTTATTGGTTGCTTGACCGGCAGCATCGAGTTGTTGACGAAGTTGTTGAAGTAAAAGAACGAAATTTTGTTTATCTTCGGGTCGATGAACATTTCCTGGTAGACCACCTGAAACAGGATATTCCCTGTTTCAAAATTAAATCAAATCAAGATAAAAAACAACAAATCATTTCTTCAATATTTTATACCAATCGATATCAACACCATCGAAACCGTATTTTTGAACGAAATCAACAGCTGATCGAGCGAATTTCACACGACTCTCATCAGTAAAAGCAACATCAGAGAATTTGCCTGACCATGTCTAAAGATAAATTCGATATCAATCAATCAATACGAATGATGAATTTACCCATCCACCAACAGAAATCAATGTTTTCAAATGTGGATATTTCTCTTTGAGTTTTAATAATTGATTGAAATTGCCTTTCAATGGTTGATCCCATTTATCACCGGGAAATGCTTTTTCAACATCAGCCCATGAATCTCCGAGAACCATCGTTAAATCCGAGCCAACATTAGCAAAAGCATAATTAATATGTGTTAATTTGCCTCCATCGATATCAGCAACGAAATACGAACGTGCATAGATCGACCATGCAGTGAAATACGCCATTATAATCGGTGTTGCGACCATTTTTCTCTGAGTTACTTTTAACAAATAGATTTTTCAGCTGTCTATTTATATTTAAACGAAAAAAAAACGAGATAATCTTGTTTATCATTTCAACAAAAGATTCTCTTATCAAATTTCCAAAGTAAATACGCTCGAGATTTTTTTCTTTCTCTCTTTCACTCGTTGCTAAAAATGGTATTTTTCATTATCTTTGAATGTAATTCACACGGACTTTGAATTTAGTATTAATCAAAAACAAAAAAGAAATCATGAGAAAGATTAGTTCCGATGAAATAAATAAATAAATAAGTATATTTTCAATTGATTTCCGATTTGAATTCTATTCGAATCATTACATCGAATCTTCCATTTCACCGATCATTATCATTTGACTATCGATCATCGACCTACACCAACGAGTCACTCAAATGTTCCCAACGAGAACAAATAATAAATGTGCGTATTATTCGCATTTACCTTTGATCTCAAATGATTCATCGAAAGAAAAAAAAACTTGTGTTTTGCTTATAAATATTCGTAAATGAATCGGATTTCTATTCTCTACGGATAAATTCACTTGAGAAATATTCTTTATCATTAAAAAAATGATGATTTGTAAGTATTGAAAATTTTTCGAAGGAATGTTTTCTCTTGTTATGGAAGGAGACTAATTCGATTTTTATCTTTGGGCTATTCATTAATCGAAATCAAATTAAGATTTAGATTTTCTATGTCTCAAATTGAATTTATCTAATAAATTTATTCAATTGTAAATTCCTATCAAATTAAACAACCGTTTTATCTTAATTCTTTGCATTCGAAATAAAAGAAACAAACATGAGGTTTCCCCTATGTTGTTTGAGCATCGAGATGGATAAATGAATATTAAAATATTTCATTTTGTCTCTTGACAGAATTCCAAACATGTTCTTATTTAAACGACATTCGAAGAAGGTTTCTTCTATTACGAGATGGAATTTTGTGGAAAAACTAATTTATTTTTATCAATGCAATGTTAAAATTGAAATCTTCTTAGTTGAAGAATTAGAAAATTAAATTTTGAAGAAGAAAAAAGTCTTATTAATACTAAATTGACGTGGGTTTTAGTTTGAAATATTTGCATTGAAATAAAAGTCATTTGCTGATTTTATTCAAATAAAAATATTTGTGATGAATTAATAGAAATGTATCTTTTACCAATATTAAATGTATATTTATTTTATTTATTTGTCCTAAAAGACAAAAAAAAAGAAATCAATACGTTCTCAGTTAATTTCCAACGGTTATACATTGACATACGCGCACAAAACAAAACAAATGAAAACAAATCTTTATGTTCGAATGTCAATCGATTGTATTTATTTAATATATTTGTCGAAAGAATGAAGTCTATTTGAGTAATTGCGTTTAGAAATAATGGTTTTGTCTGTATGTCCGGACATGCATTTATTTATTTTTTTCTTAGTCAAAATTCTCAACAGTGAATGTACTATTCAGTTTGATTCGGGTGCTATTCCGGAACAAACACGATTGATCATCATTATCACTATCATCAACATCATCATCATCATCATTGTGGACGTGCTCTTGTTGTTATTCTTGACAATTTTTTCGTCGTCATTTTTTTTTCTCTCTCGTGAACAACAGCTCTTATTCTCAAATAACGAACGAAGTCCAAATGCGTTTTTGACATCAAGCATTGCAAACGAGAAAGCTTATCCAGCAAATGTCAAAAAATTGTCATTCTAAAACGCAGTCCGAGAGAAACGACAACGATGTCTTATTACCCTTGAGACCGAGAAAAAATGCAAAAGAATGAACGTTTCATCAAATAACACAAAAAGCGCAGAAAAAAAGCGGGGACACACGCTCGAGCTAACCAGGAAATCTATAATTGATCGGTAGTTGAATCTAAGATGCCGATAGCCAAGAAATGACAGACTATCTCTCAATTGAAATTGGCTCGATATACTAAATCTTTCCGTCGTCTCATTTTTTTTTCAACGAACAGATCGTATTTGACTGATTATGTGATAGAAAAGAAGCATCTTAATATCGAGTTTTTCTTCTTTTTCTATCAAAAAGATTTTCTGCAAGAAAGGATTGTTGGATTTACTAACGTTTATCATTATCGACAATGTTGAAAATCTAAAGATTTGTTCGAGTAAAGAAATGCTCATTGCTTGATTTAATAGATCGTTATTCAGTTTATTAATGAGGAAAACGGAGTTGATCATCCGTTGAAATTTAGATGACACTATTTGAAACTTGACGTCGTCTCCAAAACGTCTCGGCTATTTCTTCACGTATTGCCATCCTATAATTAGGAATTCTCATTTTTTTTTGCCTTATGTTTCCCAGGTGAACATAGATATATCCTTTTGTTTTTCTTGTTTTAAGATCGCTTTTGTCGTTCATTTGTTCGTCTAGTTTAATAAGTGAGTCTCTTGAGTTACGAATGAATTATCATTTTCTACTTTCTTCTTCTTCTTCGTCCTTCATTTTTTTTTGTTTTTGAAATATGATATAATCAAATTTAAACATGCAAGTTGATAAACAACTGCGCATAGTTAGTGAGAGAGAGAGAGAGAAAAAAAAACGAAGAAGATCAATAAATGGTCAAAAAAAGAAAATGTTTTTTTTCTTTTTGGGGCGAGATAATATCGTCTCGAACAAGGTAACAAAAGAAGATATACGGAGACACATATAGCATTGTTGTCAAGGCATTGTATACTGTAACAGGATTCTTTCTGTCGACGACGACGACAACGACAATGATGAAACAAATAGAGAAAAAGAAGAAGAAGAAAAAAACACAAAGAACGACGGTTTTTGTCAAATAGAAAGAAGAAGAAAAAGAAGAAAGAAAGAAAAAGAACGAAATAACCTCGTACAATTATGCATATTTTTATGCAAGGCGTGCATCGTGTCTCTTATTGTATCCTAACATTCTTCTTTTGCTTCGTTCTATTTCTATGCTCGGAGAATACAATCATCATTGCATTGCTTTGCATTTACTTATAAGCTGAAAACGACATTATATTCTTTTGCTCTAGCTGGAGTATTACTCGTCGCAGGAAAGAGAAAGCAAGAACGAAGAAAATAATGAACATACTTCGCTTCTTCTTCTTCTTCTTCTTCTTCTTCTTCTTCTACAAAACCGAGAAAGAAGAAAAAAAAGAGAGAAAAAGAAAATTGATTTTCTTCTACTTTTGCTTTTTTGTGCTAGCTGGGCATTACAACGTGTTCTGTCGTTTTTTTTCCTCTTTTCAAAAATCTCTTATTCTTTCTTTTTATTCTATTTTTTTTTCTCTATATTTTATATCACGGACAAGCAATAGTCGTCGTTGTCGTCGTTACCATCATAGAAAATACTCTTACTGCCGTCGCGCTACAAGAAAGATAAGTTGTTGCTTCTACTCTTATTGCCTTGTGTTGCCGTGTATTGCGTCCGTGCCGAATCGGACTACTCTTCTCTCTCTCTCTTTCGCTCTTTCTCACTCATACGCAAACACACACACACGCATATAAACGCTCCGTGTCTATCTACGAGTGAACGACATTACATTGAAATCTAAACCCCGGTGTTGAACAAGAAAAAGACAAGAATAACAACAACGAGGCGGTTTTATCATAATATTTGTGTACAATTTGTCGACATTTGAACGTTGAAAATCAAGTTAATTTATACATTTAACACAGACGTGAAACTCTAGGACAAATTCAATTCCAATCACATTTATAATGGTGAGTACGACAAAATAGAATTACAACGGAAATACGTTTTTTTTCTTCTCTCTATTCTAATGAACATAACTAAGTAGTAACAATGTTCATCTTCGCTTTATTTGACTATCAATACTAGTTTTTGTACTTGAAATTTGAAATAAGTGTTTACTAGATTTTTTTCTTTTATGCATGTTGAAAAGTCAATGTCATAAAATCCCGAAGTATAAAAATTTAAACGAAGAAGAAGAAGAAGAAAAAGAAAATGCCGATTTGATTTTCTTTTTAAATATTCAATCTGTCAAAAAACGGAAATAAAATTACGCCATTAAAATTCATCAACGACTAGTCGCCCGTTTTTGTGTTTTCTTTCTAGGAAAATCAATAATTAGATAGACGAACAACAACAAGAAAATATGTTCATGTCATAAATAAATGAATTTTTTTTCTTATCATCATAAATCTAAAGACTAAGATTTACTCGAATGAAATCGTTTTTAGTTAACCATCCATGAGATAAATGCTCACAAATCAATACTTCAGCTATAAATCATGATAGAGTCATCGAAATCGAAATACATTGATCGATGACATATCAACAGAATATTTGTCCTTGTTTAATCATCCGATCAAAACAAAAAATATTTCAGATTTTCCTTCTTCTTCTTCTTTTGCCTTGTTAATTTCGGTCCGAAATCATTGCGTGTTCGCGTGTATTAAGACGATTTCTTGGGCGCCAACTGATTGTGACACACACACATAGATATACAGACCGAAGAGGTTGAAATTGTCTCTCTCTCTCTCTCGCCCTTTCTTTTAAAGATGATGATGCGCGCGCGCATCTTAATTGATTATACGGGTGTGTATTGACAGATAGGGACCTCGGAAGAACATATACAACAACACACATCCGATTGTTGTTGTCGCCTAACAACGACTAGACGATCATCGACGACAACAAGATCTTGTTGATGTGTTCTTCGATTAACTTAATATGAACTTTGAATGTTATTTTGTTTTTTCTTTTGTTAGGCTGATCAATTAACCGAAGAGCAGATAGCTGAATTCAAAGAAGCTTTTTCTCTATTCGACAAAGATGGTGATGGAACAATTACCACAAAAGAATTGGGTAACTACGGAACGTTTTCTCTTGATTTTGATTGGTGAAAGTGAATTGTTTTGGGGTGAATAGGTACGGTGATGCGTAGTCTTGGTCAAAATCCCACCGAAGCTGAATTACAAGATATGATCAATGAAGTCGATGCGGATGGTAAGGAGTCGGTTTAATCAATGAAATCGACATTTCATCTGGTTAATGTTGTTTTTGCGTTTTGGATTTTGATTCGTTCTTTTCTTTGCAAGGTAATGGAACAATTGATTTTCCGGAATTTTTAACAATGATGGCGCGTAAAATGAAGGATACCGATTCGGAAGAAGAAATTCGCGAAGCATTCCGTGTCTTTGACAAGGACGGCAACGGATTTATATCAGCTGCCGAACTTCGGTAAATTTCAAACAGAATTTCTCAAATATTTTGCATTCGGTTAACAATTCTTTTTTGTCGTTTTTTTAAGTCATGTCATGACAAACTTAGGTGAAAAACTCACCGATGAAGAAGTTGATGAGATGATTCGAGAAGCAGATATCGATGGAGGTTTGTTTTTCTCAAATTTGTTATTTATTTTCTTTTATTTTTGCTCGGTTTTAGACGGACAAGTTAATTACGAAGGTAAATTTCGAAGAAAGAAAAACGATTTTTCGTTGAATTTTATTTTCGAAATTTAGAATTCGTAACAATGATGACGTCGAAATAAAATAACAATTATGCCTCGTTTATATTCTCATTTTCTGTCTTAAATCTCTCTTTCTCTTTTCGATTTTCTTTCTTATCTATTTTGTTCAAAACGCACACTCAATCGTCTCGTTGCATCGATAAATCGGATGGATGAACGTGTGGATGATTGCCATTAGTTTCTTTTATTCACACAAATATCTTTTTTTTTCTTCTTCTTCTTTTTTTCTTTTTCTTTTCTTTATATATTTCGATGTGTGCATCGTTTTTTGTTCTTGATCAATGTCTGTCTATTTTGTCTGTCATGGCGTTATGCGACGCTTATAATATAAAGACGCAAAACAAACTAAAAAACATTCACAGTAATCAAAACACACAAACTAACAGAAACCAAATTAGTTAGGAATGATTTTTGGTTAGGGGATTTATGAATAATGAATTTATGCAAACGATTAACACACACAAAGCTTTTCTTTTCTCTGTTCTTTCTTTGGTTTTGTTTTATCGAGAGATATTTATTTTCAATTTGAAAAATAATTGATTCTCGTTTAGAACAAGATAAGAATATACTCAGAGAAATATTTTCCAAGAAGATAAATTATTTTCGAGATGTTCTTCACATCGAAAAAAGCCTCATATTCGCGACTAAACAATGTACTTCACTTTTCTCTTTCTCTTTCGCAAGTCAATCAGAAAATGAACGACGAAAATCATCGATCGGTTCGGATGGCGAACAAAAAAGAACGAGAGAAAAGAAAAGGTTAATTAGTTAAAAACAAACTCAATCGAAGTCTTTTTTTTCTCTGTCGCTGTTTTACTAAAGATTCACTTTGGTATTTAATGATGTCGATGCGAATTTATTCTCGACAATCACTTAACGTTAATGATGTTTGTTTATTCCGAGATTTTCTTACGATATACTTTTTAAAGTAATCATTGGAAGAAGGAGAAATATTATTCTTTTTTTTCCCGAGAATACAAAACGAGGAACATGCACGATACTGGTTGTACTTTTTCCTTCAAGTTATGTTCTCTGTTATGATTTTACCTTTGTTTACATTGAATTAATCAGAAAATTGCTTTTTTTGTCTTTGATAATTTTTTATTGATACTTTATCACGTTTACACTCGTTGTGTTAGAAGAACAAACCTATTTTTAAGCATTCTATCCTTTGAGATTAAGTTTTAAATATACAAAATGAGTTAATACGCTAATTTGAGTAGGAGAAAAGACGAGAGAGTCTTAGTTTCATTCTAATTAGAAAACTCGAATAAGATCTTTTCCTTGAGAACACAGAACATAATTGATATTCTTTTCAATAGATAATTCAGTCAAAAATTATCGAATACATTTGTCATTCGAACTTCTCCAGATATTTTTCTTGTCATTTTCTATTAATATACAAGCATAAGAATACAGGATACATATCTTCTAACAATCTAATCATATAGTTTTGCCTAGTAAATCGTATCATAGATGATCGTCTATCGATTATTTATACAATAATATTTCAGTTTCTTTTGCTTGCTAATCCTTTACATACAATTGGTGATATAGACTATACTTTTTAAAAATATACTCTCCAATATATAATTCATTTGTAATGATTCAGAAATTCATCGAGATTTGCATCATACTTTCACCCTCGCCTTTTCCTTAAGATAGTTTGTTCTTCTTATCGATATTAAATGAATATTTTTTCTTTGATTTTTCAAAATAAAACGACTTCCTTATCTAGTTAATTTCTTATCAATGTATTGTTTTACATCAATAGCTAAGAAGATAGACAAAAAAACAGAAATCAACAAAATCGAGACAAAGAGTTATAATCCAAACAATCAAAATGGATAATATCATTG